>Ga0160467_100107_pt1 | contig 119785 bp, 122 predicted proteins | sample HID1972I_E11MG_FD_108221 | JGI IMG/M metagenome (GOLD analysis project Ga0160467, IMG submission 108221) | Enriched pill bug-associated microbial communities from UW Madison campus, WI, USA - HID1972I_E11 MG | ecosystem: Host-associated > Arthropoda: Insects > Digestive system > Unclassified ... | reverse complement strand
GTAATATCTACCGGGGGAAATCGGACTGAGAGTTAAACATTGCCGATAAGAATAACGAAGGGGGCTATTTAAGGTAATGATCTATCCGTTCAGAGCCATCCCTGGGCCAAAAACAAGAACCGGCTTGCGCCGGTCTTTGTCAATCTTTCCTGACACCCGAATCATCAGGCGCTTTTTTTGGCAATCAAACGTTCCGGGAGGACAAAACTGAAGCGGGTGTTTTTGCCCGGCGTACTTTCGATATCGAGGCGGCTTTCGTGATGATTTACCGCATGTTTCACGATTGCCAGCCCCAGGCCGCTACCGCCGGTTTGCCGCGAACGGGCTTTATCGACGCGGTAGAAGCGTTCCGTCAGGCGCGGAATATGCTCAGGTGCAATACCTGGGCCGTTATCTTCCACGCTGAACAATGCACCGTGCGGCTCGCGCAGCCAGCGTACGGTAATTTCAGTGCCTTCCGGCGTATGATTCACCGCGTTATACACCAGGTTCGACATCGCGCTGCGCAGCTGCTCCTCGCTGCCGAGCACCTGCAGTGAATCCTCAATGTCGAAATGCAGAATGTGCTGCTTATGGCTGAGAGTCTGCGCCTCGCGTTCAATCACCCTGAGCATCATTGGCACGTCGATGATTTCATTCAATGCCGCCAGCGGAGCCGCCTCAATGCGTGACAGCGTCAGCAACTGGCGCACCAGGCCTTCCATTCGCTGGGTTTGCTCGCGCATGGTGTGCAGCGCTTTTTCACGCGGTGCGCCTTCCAGCGTTTGCTCCTGCATCATCTCCAGATAGCCCTGTAGCACCGTCAACGGCGTGCGTAATTCATGGCTGACGTTGGCGAAGAAATTGCGGCGCGCGCCTTCCAGCTGGTGCATCTGAGTAACGTCACGCGCTACCAGCAGCAGCTGTTTTTCACTGTATGGCATGACGCGAATTTCCAGATGCCGCCCGGTGTTGAGCACCAGGTTGAGCGGTCTGGTGAAATCACGGGATTTGAGATAGCGGGAAAATTCAGGGTAGCGCAGCAGGTTGAGGATGTTCTGACCGTTATCGTCCGGCCAGCGCAGATTCAACATCTGCTGGGCCAGGCCGTTACACCAGAACATGGCCCCTTCTTCGGTGGTCAGCACCACCGCATCGGGCAATGATTCAGCCCCACTGCGAAAGCGTTTGATCAGGCTCCCCAACTCACGACGGCGCTTTTTATTACGCATCTGCATTTGGTGCAGCCCGTACAGCAGCGGCTCCCAGCTGCCTTTGCCCGGCGGGGGCGTCATGCTGCGGTCAACCCATAGCCACCATGAAAGTTGCAGTAAATTCCAGAAATGCCAGATCAGCAATCCGGTCACCGCCGCCAGTAAAAACCATGGCAAGTACCCGAATAGCGCCCCCAGAATGAGGGCCGGAATACAACAGAGGATCAGCTCAAAAACCAGCCTTTTCCATGACAGCCGTTCAAGCACGGGTCACACTCCAGTCAATTGTCAGAAACGGGCGGAGAAACGATACCCCGTGCCGCGAACGGTTTGTACCATTCTGTCGTGACCACTGTGTTCCAGCGCTTTACGCAGACGACGAATGTGAACATCCACCGTCCGGTCTTCTACATACACATTGGTTCCCCAGACGTTATTCAGCAGTTGCTCGCGGCTGTATACGCGTTCCGGGTGGGTCATAAAGAAGTGCAGCAGTTTAAACTCAGTAGGCCCCATGTCCAGCGGGTTTTCACCGGTCATGACGCGGTGTGAAGACGGGTCAAGGCTCAGGCCCTGCATTTCGATCACTTCTTCTACCGCCATCGGCGAGATACGGCGCATGACGGCTTTGATGCGGGCCACCAGCTCTTTCGGGGAAAAAGGCTTAGTAATGTAATCATCGGCTCCGGTTTCCAGGCCGCGCACGCGATCTTCTTCTTCGCCACGCGCGGTCAGCATCACCACCGGAATATCGCGCGTTAACGCTTCGCGCTTGAGGTGTTTGATAAACTGAATGCCTGAGCCGCCTGGTAGCATCCAGTCGAGCAGGACTAAATCAGGCCACGGCTCGTTCAGTTGGTTCACGGCACTGTCATAATCATCTGCTTCTACAGGCTGAAAGCCATTTTGCTCCAGGACGAAGCACACCATTTCGCGAATTGGGGCTTCATCTTCAACGACCAGAATACGTCTCGCCATTATAAATCCTGTGTTATTAGTCATGTGCCTGCTATGCGGCGTCATTATTCGGCGTAAGTATGCGTCAGATTTATGACAGATTTATGATAGAGCCTTTTCACATTATTACACTGAATAACTACGGTCATCGCCCTGTTATCCTTAAATGTATATACTGGCGGCCTCGCTTTTCAGCCACGGCCCAATATGCGCATCCTACATACCTCCGACTGGCACCTAGGCCAGAATTTTTACAGTAAAAGCCGAGCCGCTGAGCACGACGCTTTTCTCGACTGGTTGCTGGAAACAGCGCAGGCGCAAGAGGTGGATGCCATTATCGTGGCCGGTGATATCTTCGATACCGGTTCACCGCCGAGCTACGCGCGCGAACTCTACAACCGTTTCGTGGTGAAATTGCAGCAAACCGGCTGTCATCTGGTGGTGCTGGCGGGGAACCATGATTCCGTCGCCACGCTCAACGAATCCCGCGATATTCTCGCGTTTCTGAACACCACCGTGGTCGCCGGAAGCGGGATGGCCCCTTGCGTGCTCAACCGTCGCGATGGGACCCCCGGGGCGATTTTCTGCCCGGTGCCGTTTCTGCGCCCGCGCGATGTCATCGTCAGCCAGGCCGGCTCCTCCGCCGGGGAAAAGCAGCAACATTTATTACAGGCCATCACTGATTACTATCAGCAGCAGTATCAGCAGGCTTGCGAACTACGTGGCGATAGCCCACTGCCAATCATCGCCAGCGGCCATCTGACCACCGTTGGGGCCAGCAAAAGTGACGCGGTACGTGACATTTATATCGGCACGCTCGATGCCTTCCCGGCGCAGAACTTTCCGCCGGTGGACTACATTGCCCTCGGCCACATTCATCGCGCGCAAAAAATTGGCGGCAGCGAGCACATCCGCTACTGCGGCTCGCCGATTTCCCTGAGCTTCGATGAAACCGGCAAAGCGAAAACCGTCAATCTGGTGAGTTTTGATAATGGGAAACTGGCGGAAGTGACGCCGCTGGAGGTGCCAGTGACGCAGCAGTTGGCGGTGCTGAAAGGCGATTTCGCCAGCATCAGCGAGCAACTGACAACATGGCGCAATGGCGATGCTGCCTCGCCGGTGTGGCTCGATATCGAAATCACCAGCGACGAATATCTGCACGACATCCAGCGAAAAATTCAGGCCCTGACCGACGAGCTACCGGTTGAAGTGCTGCTGGTGCGCCGTAGTCGCGAACAGCGCGAGCGCATTATGGCCAGCGAACATCGCGAAACGCTGAGCGAACTGAAAGTTGAAGAGGTTTTTGAGCGCCGCCTGGCGCTGGAAGAACTCGAAGAGCCGCAGCAACAGCGCCTGCATCAGCTGTTTAACGAAACGCTGCACGCGCTTTCCGGGGAGGAACAGCCATGAAAATTTTGAGTCTACGGCTGAAAAACCTCAACTCGCTGAAGGGCGAGTGGAAAATTGACTTCACCGCCGAGCCTTTCGCCAGCAACGGCCTGTTTGCCATTACCGGCCCGACGGGCGCGGGCAAAACCACCCTGCTGGACGCCATCTGTCTGGCGTTGTACCACGAAACACCGCGCCTCAGCACGCTCTCGCAATCGCAAAATGACCTGATGACCCGCGACACCGCCGAGTGTCTGGCGGAAGTGGAATTCGAGGTGAAAGGCGTGGCCTATCGCGCCTTCTGGAGCCAGAACCGCGCGCGCAATCAGCCCGACGGCAACCTGCAGGCCCCACGCGTGGAGCTGGCCCGCTGCGACGACGGTAAAATTCTGGCCGAAAAAGTCAAAGACAAGCTGGATTTAACCGCCTCGCTGACCGGCCTCGACTACGGGCGCTTCACCCGCTCAATGATGCTTTCTCAAGGCCAGTTTGCTGCGTTCCTCAACGCCAAACCGAAAGAGCGTGCCGAACTGCTGGAGGAGCTGACCGGCACCGAGATTTACGGCCAGATTTCCGCGATGGTGTTTGAGAAGCATAAAGAAGCTAAAACCGAACTGGAAAAATTCCAGGCACAGGCTTCGGGCATGATATTGCTGAGTGACGAGCAGCAGCAGGCGTTGCAGCAACGTTTGCAGGCACTTACTGACGACGAAAAGCAGCAGCAGAATGAACAGCTTCGGGTCCAGCTTTGGCAGCAGTGGCTGACGCGCGAAACAGAGCTGCACGCCGCTGAGCAGCGCACGCAGGCCTCGCTAAGCGCCGCACAGCACGCGCTGACTGCCGCGCAGCCGCAGCTTTCCGCGCTCGCCCAGTCATTACCCGCCGACAGACTTCGCCCGATGTGGGTTCGTCTGCAGGACAGCCAGACTGCACTGACGCAAACCCATCAGCAAACTGAAGAAGTAAATACTCGCTTACAGAGCCAGCTTTCACTGCGCGGGCGTTTGCGCCTTAGCGCCGAACGCCAGCAACAGCAATGGCGGGTGAGCCAGAAAACCCTTAACGAATGGCTGGCGGCGAATGAACGCTATCGCCACTGGCAGCGCGAACTGACCGGCTGGCGCGCAGCGTTTGCCCAACAAACACGCGAAGCGGCCCAGTTGCAGACCCTGGCCCAGCGAGAAACTGAGTTCACGCGCCAGCTCAACGCTCTGCCGCCCGCGTCGCTTAGCCTCGATGAAACGGCGGTGGCAACGGCGCTGGAACAACACGGTGCCGCACGCCCGCTTCGCCAGCAGCTGAACGCGCTGCAAAGCCGTTTTCAGCCACTGCAAAAGCGCCGCCAACAGCTGCAACCAATGCTGGTTCAGCGCCAGCAGGACCAGGAAAAAGGCGAAGCCGAACTTGCCCGCCGTCGTCAGCAGTACAAAGAAAAACTGCAGCAGTTTAACGACGTCAGGACCCTGTGCGAGCAGGAAAAAATCATTGCCAAACTCACCGATGAACGCGCCCGTTTGCAGCCCGGCGCGCCGTGCCCGCTATGCGGTTCGGCGGAACATCCGGCAGTGGCGGAATATCAGGCATTAAAGCCGGGTGTCAACGAAGCCCGTCGCGATGCGCTTGAAAAAGAGGTCAAACAGATTGGCGAATCCGGGGCCAGCCTGAAAGGCGAACTCGATGCGCTGGTGAAACAAATTCAGGCTGAGCAAAGCGAGCTACAGTCGGTAGCCGAGCAGGAGCAAGCACTCACCTCTCAATGGCAATCGACCGTCGATGCTTTGCAGATCGCCCTCACGCCTGACGATGATATCGGCGGCTGGCTGAGCGAACAGGAAAACTACGAGCGGCAGCTTTATCAGCACAGCCAGCGTTTGAGCTTAGAGCGTCAGATGCGCGACCTGAAAACGCAGCGCAGCGCACTGGAGCAGGAAATTGCCGAGCGCCAGCTGACGCTGGGTGAAACCCTGAACGGCTTTAGCCTGACGCTTCCCGCTCAGGGCGAAGAAAACGCCTGGTTGGCGGCGCGCGAGGCCGAAAGTCAGCAGTGGCAGATGCAGAGCGAACAGCAGCAATCCCTTGAACATAAACTCGCACAGCTTCAACCGCTGCTCGACACCCTGCCTACGGCTGCGCCGCAGGAAGATGTTGCCCCGATGGCGCTGGACGGCTGGCAGCAGCTGCATCATGACTGCGTGTCTCTGCAAAGCCAGTGGCAAACGCTGCAACAACAGGAGAGTCAGGCCCACGAACGCCTGACGCTGGCGCAAAAAGAGTTTGAAGCCGCGCTGGAAGGCAGCCTGTTTGCCAATCAGGACGCTTTCCTGGCCGCGCTGCTGGATGACGAAACGCGCCAAAAACTGGAGCAGTTGAAGCAGCAGCTTGAAAATCAGCTTCAGCAACAACAGGCGCTGGCGTCGCAGGCGCAGAATGAGCGAGTTCAGCATCAGCAGCTGCGCCCGGATGATTTACCGGAAACGCAGGACCGGGAACAGGTGCAAACGTTGCTGGCCCAACTGGCGCAGCGGCTACGTGAGAACAGCGCTGCACAAGGGGAAATCCGCCAGCAGCTGAAACAGGATGCGGACAATCGGCAACAACAGCAGGCGCTAATGGCGCAGATTGATGCCGCCGCGCAAACCCTGGAAGACTGGGGCTGGCTGAATACGCTGATAGGCTCCAAAGAGGGCGACAAATTCCGTAAATTCGCGCAGGGACTGACGCTGGACAATTTAGTGTGGCTGGCCAACGAGCAACTGAGTCGCCTGCATGGACGTTATCTGCTGAAACGCAAAGCCAGCGAAGCGCTGGAACTGGAAGTCATGGACACCTGGCAGGCCGACGCGGTGCGCGACACACGCACGCTTTCCGGCGGAGAGAGCTTCCTCGTCAGCCTCGCGCTGGCGCTGGCGCTGTCTGATTTGGTCAGTCATAAAACGCGCATTGACTCGCTGTTCCTCGACGAAGGTTTCGGCACGCTCGACAGTGAAACGCTGGATACCGCGCTGGACGCGCTCGACGCGCTGAACGCCAGTGGTAAGGTTATCGGCGTGATAAGCCATGTGGAAGCGATGAAGGAGCGGATCCCGGTGCAGATTAAAGTGAAGAAAATTAATGGACTGGGATACAGCAGGCTGGATAAAATTTTTGCCGTAGAGTAATGACGTAGCAGTTTCGTCAATATAGACAGAAGAATAAGCCCTTGGTTTAGCCCCGCTTTTACCTCAAGCTGGGCTTTACTACGCAGCCTGATGTTCCGGGCGCATTCCCTCGCAACGAGTCAGTATGAAAAAAGTCATTTTATCTTTAGCACTGGGCACGTTCGGCCTGGGCATGGCTGAGTTTGGTATTATGGGCGTGCTGACGGAACTTGCTGGCAACGTAGGAATTTCTATCCCCATGGCCGGGCATATGATCTCCTGGTATGCGTTCGGCGTGGTGCTGGGGGCGCCGGTCATCGCCCTGTTTTCCAACCGTTTTTCCCTTAAACATATCCTGATTTTTCTGCTGGCCCTTTGCCTGGTCGGTAATGCGATGTTCACCCTGTCATCCTCTTACTGGATGCTCGCGGCAGGCCGACTGGTCTCCGGTTTTCCTCACGGTGCCTTCTTTGGCGTGGGCGCTATTATATTGTCAAAACTCGCCAGCCCCGGAAAAGTGACGTCAGCCGTCGCGGGGATGATCAGTGGAATGACCGTCGCGAACCTGCTCGGTGTGCCGCTTGGCACCTGGCTTAGCCAGGAATTTAGCTGGCGCTACACCTTTTTATTGATAGCCATGTTTAATATCGCGGTGATGGCCGCGGTGACCTGTTGGGTACCCAATATTACTGATAACGCCAGAACCAAATTGCGTAATCAGTTTCACTTTCTGAAATCACCCGCCCCCTGGTTTATTTTCGCTGCGACTCTCTTTGGCAATGCCGGTGTCTTCGCATGGTTTAGCTACATCAAGCCGTTCATGATGACAGTAGCCGGTTTTTCCGAAGGGAAAATGACGGTGATTATGATGCTGGCTGGGCTGGGAATGGTGTCGGGCAATCTGCTGAGTGGCCGCTTATCCGGAAAATTCTCTCCGATCAGTATCGCCATCGTGACGGATTTGGTTATTGCGCTTTCGCTGGGCCTGCTGTTTTTGTTTGGCGATGGCCAATTCGCCTCGCTTAGTCTGACATTTATCTGCTGTATGGGGCTTTTTGCACTTTCCGCACCGTTGCAAATTTTGCTGCTGCAAAATGCGAAAGGAGGCGAAATGCTGGGTGCTGCCGGGGGACAAATGGCCTTTAATCTTGGGAGCGCAGTCGGCGCTTACTGTGGCGGGTTGATGCTGACGGCGGGTTTTGCCTACAACTATGTGGCGCTCCCCGCGGCCCTTCTGTCCTTTTTCGCGATGTCTTCGCTGCTGCTGTATGCTCGCTTGAAACACAGGCCTGTGCCTGCATTCTCCTCAATCTGAATTCTGCCCTGTTGACCAGGGCAGCCTGATTTAGAGCGGCCACAACCATGCGGCACCGCGCACGCCGCTGGAATCGCCATGCACCGCCTTGCGAATCGGCGTTTCACACTCACCGCCAAAGACAAAATTCTTCACCAGTCCCGGAACCGTTTTATACAGGCGCTCGACGTTACTCATACCTCCACCGAGCACAATCACGTCCGGATCCAGAATATTCACCACGTGGGCCAGAGATTTCGCCAGCCGCAGTTCATAGCGACTCAGCGCCAGTTCCGCCACCGCATCCTGCTCTTCAACCAGACGCATGATTTCACTGCCTTTTAACGGGTGCCCGCTCAGACGATGATAATCCGTCGCAAAACCGGTGCCGGAGATAAAGGTTTCAATGCACCCCTGTTTGCCGCAGTAGCACGGCACTTCTGCGCGATAGCGCAGTTCGTCTTCATCCATCCACGGCAGTGGATTGTGCCCCCACTCGCCCGCCGTGCCGTTACCGCCAATGTGCGCCCTGCCGCCGAGCGCGACACCCGCGCCGCAGCCTGTGCCAATAATCACCGCAAAAACGGTTTGCGCACCCGCCGCCGCACCGTCGATGGCTTCTGACACCGCCAGACAGTTGGCATCGTTCGCCAGTCGTACTTCGCGATTGAGCCGCTTACTCAGATCTTTATCGAAAGGCTGCCCGTTGAGCCACGTAGAATTGGCGTTTTTCACCACCCCGGTATACGGCGAAATGGATCCAGGAATGCCCATGCCTACGGTGCCAGTCTGCCCGGTATCCTTCTCTGCCAGCCCGACCAGCGTGGCAATGGTTTCAATCGTCTGCTGATAGTCATCGCGCGGCGTTGGCAGACGATGACGATACAGTTGCTCGCCCTGGTCACTGAGTGCAATGACCTCTGTTTTAGTACCACCCAAGTCTATTCCTATTCGCACAGAAGCCTCCCCGGTGCCTGATTAACAATGCAAGCATAGTGACAATTCGCTATCATGCCCGCTGAATTTAACGACAAAGCCGTGGAAATTATCATGCTGTGGTTCAAAAATTTAATGGTTTACCGTCTGAGCCGCGACATTACGTTGCGCGCTGATGAGATGGAAAAACAGTTAGCCTCACTGGCGTTTACCCCATGCGGCAGCCAGGATATGGCAAAAACCGGTTGGGTTTCGCCGATGGGTTCGCACAGTGATGCTTTCACGCATGAGGCCAACGGACAGATCCTGGTCTGCGCCCGTAAGGAAGAGAAGATCCTTCCGTCGTCGGTGGTGAAACAGTCGCTGGAAGCCAAGATCCTCAAGCTGGAAGCCGATCAGGGCCGTAAGCTCAAGAAAACCGAAAAAGATTCCCTGAAAGATGAAGTACTGCATTCGCTGCTGCCTCGCGCTTTCAGCCGTTTCAGCCAGACAATGCTGTGGATCGATACCGTCAACGGATTGATCATGGTCGATTGTGCCAGTGCGAAAAAAGGTGAAGACACCCTCGCACTGCTGCGTAAAACCCTCGGTTCGCTGCCGGTGGTTCCGCTGGCGCTGGAAAATCCAATTGAGCTGACGCTGACCGAGTGGGTTCGCTCCGGCAACGTGGCGCAGGGCTTCCAGCTGCTTGATGAAGCGGAACTGAAAGCGATCCTCGAAGACGGGGGCGTCATCCGCGCGAAAAAGCAGGATCTGGTCAGCGACGAAATCGCGGTACACATTGAAGCCGGGAAAGTGGTGACCAAACTGGCTCTCGACTGGCAGCAGCGTATTCAGTTTATGATCTGCGACGATGCGTCGATTAAACGCCTGAAGTTCTGCGATGAACTGCGCGATCAGAACGAAGACATTGAGCGCGAGAATTACGATCAGCGTTTCGATGCCGACTTTATCCTGATGACCGGAGAGTTGGCTGCGCTGGTGGCGAATCTGGTAGAAGGTCTGGGCGGCGAAGCTCAGCGTTAAGAAAGAGCCTTCCTGCGCAAACAGGAAGGCTTATTTTTTTACAGGTAACGCTTAAAGGTAGCGGCAAAGATAGGATGTGGGTTCTGCAACCTGCAGATGAAATTCGCTGTGACCCGGCACGTTAAACACCTGCCCGGCAGTATAAGTTTTCCACTCCGTTTCACCCGGCAGCAGAACGTGTAGCGCCCCGCTCACGACGGTCATTTCTTCAGGCTCAGCCGTCCCAAAGGTATATTCCCCTTCAGCCATGACGCCTACGCTCGCGCGGCCAGTACTGCTGCTTGTAAAACCGATGGACTTCACTTTCCCGGAAAAGTACTCATTGCTTTGAAGCATAAACAGACCCTTATTAGTTTCGTCGTTGTGTACAAACCCAATATAGGGGGCGTGACAGCGAACTGTCACGCAAATAGTGAGATTAAACCAATAGTTCAGCCACCAGTCTCGCGACCAGCACATTCGACAACAGAACCGGGACATCCAACGCCTTCTGCAACAAATCGCGATGCCGCTGATTGAACCCCAGGCAGTCGAGCATCAGCACATCCGCGCCTTCACCCATCAGCTTCTGCCCGGCGGTTACCAATTCTTCTTCGGTGCCATGAATCGGGTTCGCCAGCGCATAGCGCGGCTCATTCTGTAAGGTCTGCCATTTGATACGTTGGTTTTTCATCAACTCCGGGATCGGTACGATGACTCCCACCTGATGACCGTCGACGATGGAACTCACCAACGGAGGAATGATGCGCTGTGGTTCAATAAGAATAGCGTTCCGAGCCACCAGTCCACTAATTGGCGCAGTGCTCATGAACAAAATGACATCGTAGTTTTGGTTATCCAGCACTTCAACGACCGACTGTAAATCACGCTCGACTTTCTTACGTGAGAGCTCCGCCAGCTGGTTATCATTCAGGAGAGTGATAAGAACCTCTTCTCCTGGCTCTGCGGCGTATTCTTCCATGACCGCTTCTCGGGTCATTTTTCCCACCAAACTGACATGGGTAATTTGATCTTCCCTGATGTGCTCTGTTAATAACGGCAACACCTCACGCATCGGAACAACACCGATGGTCAGGATTGCCAAAGTCGCACTCATGTTATTTACCTTTTATCACGACAATCACAGCTTCGACACAGGCTTACTGCTGACTAACTGCCCCCTGGATGGCTAAAAAAACAACCGTTCAGAAGCGTAGCAGCTCCCTTCTGCGGGTGTTTGTAAAGATTCCAGATAGCGCCAGTGCACTCCAGTAATTTCTGGAGATTAACTTTTTATTAACATTAATTTTAGCTAAAAAGTGTGATTTACGCCCGCTCATCGCAGGCGTTGCGCAACTTAAGGCTGAATTAGGACTTATCGGGATCTTCGTAACGCCGTTTGGCGTCGACGGCTTCCGCCTCGGTGGGATGTTCGCTGATCAGCGAATCGGGTTTCGGGTGGTCAGCACGCAGCTGAAACCAGGTCACCGACTGGCCCGGATCGCCCTTCTCGACGGCGACTACACGGGCTTCACGTGGATAGGGGGGATTTGACGGCATAGCTCTTCCTCTTTCGGTTCAGAGCGTTAAGTATAGGCGTTAGCCAACGTTTGCCGAATTTACCGCAACGGTGGTGGGATGAACGGAGGCGATCGCCGCCAGAATTTGTGCCACAACATCATCAGGTTCACAGGCGGCGTCCACCGTGAAATGCGCCGTTTCACGGTACAGTGCATCACGTTGGGACAGAATTTCACGCACTTCTTCGCTGATCGGTTTGCCGGTCAGCGTTGGACGCTGAGATTCTTCCGGAAAAGCTTCCAGGCGCCCGGCGAGCACCGCGACCGGCGCTTTCAGATAGATAACGATCCCGTTCTCGCGCAGGAACTCACGATTAACCGATGCCAGAATGACACCTCCGCCGGTGGCAATGACGGATTGCGCCGCAGTGACGGACTGCAGCGTTTGGGTCTCAAGGGCGCGAAACGCAGGCCAGCCTTCTTTCGCCACAATATCGGCGATGCTCTGTTGCGCACGCTCTTGAAGGATCAGATCGGTATCGATGAAATCAAAATGACAGGCCCCGGCGAGCTTCTGCCCGACCGTGGTTTTACCGCAGCCGCGGGCGCCAATAAGAAAAATAGGCTGTGTTATCACTGAAAATCCCCCTGGTACTGCGGTGTGGCAAGTCGTACTGGTGAGTCGATGATAATATCACCAAACTAGTACGCAAGTAAGTGTAAAATAATAATTACACCTTCAATCCAAACCCCAACGTCTTGGCTATTATTATTGGCTATTGGGCAGGATGAAAGTGTAAAGAAATAGTGTCATTTAGTGTTTCGGCAACCTTACATGAAAGGGCGTCAGTTTGACAACCCCTGTTCGGCTGCAAAAGGTAACACATTTATGCATAGGTTTACGTACCGTATATTTACAGTGCAAATGTTTCAGACACACTAAGCACTGTACCGTTCGTCTTATCGAGGAGTGACCCATGCAATCTGAAGAACAACGGCTGATCGACGGACTCTTTTCGCGTCTGCAACAGGCCGAAGCGCAAAGCGCGCCGCGCGATGCTACCGCCGAGAGCGCTATTGCGCAACATGTTCAGGCTCAGCCTGCCGCTCCGTACTATATGGCACAGACTATCCTGATTCAGGAAGCCGCCATTAAGCAGCTGAACGAACGTATTCAGGCACTGGAGAGCAATGTTGCTCAGCTTCAGTCAACGAAACAAAACAGCGGTGGGTTCCTCGCAGGGCTGTTTGGCGGCGGTCAGTCGCAGCCACACGTGAGTGACCCGATTCCCGGCGCGCAAAATTATGCTCGTTCTGCGCCACCGCAGGCCGGTTACGCGCCCCCTCAGGCTCAGAATTATGCTCAGGGTCGCAGCGGTGGCGGCTTTATGGGCGGCGCCCTGCAAACCGCCGCGGGCGTTGCAGGTGGCGTCGTCCTCGGCAATATGCTGATGAACATGTTCTCCGGCACGCATCCGCAGGAGATTGTGAACATCATCGAGGAACCACAGGCCCCGGCGGCGGATGACCTGAATCAGGCCAGCGACGCACAGTTTCTGCCGGATGATGGCACCGACTACGCCGCCAACAGCGGAAGCGACGACTGGAGCAATGCTGATTTCAATAACGATGATTTCAGTAACGACGACTTTGGCGGCGATGACGATAGCTGGACTTAATTCTGTCCGCGCTGAACCGCCAGTAGCCATTTGTCGAGTTCAGCGGCAAACTGCTGGCGGTCACGCTGAGACAACGTGTCCGGGCCGCCGGTCTGGATCCCGCTGGAGCGCAGCGTATCCATAAAATCACGCATCGTCAGACGCTCGCGGATGGTGGCATCGCTGTATCGCTCACCGCGCGGATTCAGCGCCGCACCGCCTTTCGCCAGCACTTCGGCTGCCAGGGGAATGTCGGCGGTAATCACCAAATCACCCGGCTGGCACTGACGCACAATTTCATTATCCGCCACGTCGAAACCGGCCGGAACTCGCATTGAACGGATAAACCGTGAAGGCGGTACGCGCAGATTCTGGTTAGCCACCAGCGTGACCGGCGTTTGTGTTCTGTCCGCCGCGCGGAACAGGATCTCTTTAATCACATTCGGACACGCATCCGCATCCACCCAAATCGCCATACTCACTCCTGAATAAAATAACCGGGGTATTGTCGCCTGCTTTCTTCTTCGGGCATAGTCACAAGATGTTAAGCTAATACGCATTATCAGAAAAACGCTGAGAGAGAGACAGAATGGACAAAAAAATCGGTTTCATCGGCTGCGGTAATATGGGTAAGGCCATTCTTGGTGGCCTGATCGCCAGCGGCCAGGTACAGCCCACTCAGATTTGGGTTTACACGCCATCGCCAGAAAAAGTCGCCGCCCTCCACGATCAGTACGGCATTAACGCTGCCGAAAGCGCCCAGGAAGTCGCCCACGTGGCGGACATCGTCTTCGGTGCCGTGAAGCCTGGCATCATGACCAAAGTGCTGAGCGACGTGACGTCCAGCTTCAACAAAGAGACGGTGGTGGTTTCCATTGCTGCTGGCGTTACTCTCGATCAGCTCGCGCAGGCCCTGGGCCACGATCGCAAAATTGTTCGCGCCATGCCAAATACTCCGTCACTGGTGAATGCAGGCATGACGTCCATTACGCCAAATGCGCTGGTGACCAGCGAAGATGTCGCCGACGTGGTGTCGATTTTCCGCTGCTTTGGTGAAGCCGAGGTCATTGCGGAGCCGATGATCCACCCGGTCGTTGGCGTCAGCGGTTCTGCGCCAGCCTATGTCTTTATGTTTATTGAGGCGATGGCTGATGCCGCCGTGCTGGGCGGTATGCCGCGCGCACAGGCTTATAAATTTGCCGCACAGGCGGTAATGGGCTCAGCCAAAATGGTGCTGGAAACCGGCATGCATCCGGGCGCACTGAAAGATATGGTGTGCTCCCCAGGCGGCACCACCATTGAAGCGGTCCGCGTGCTGGAGGAAAAAGGTTTCCGTTCAGCGGTTATCGAAGCAATGGTTAGCTGCATGGAAAAATCAGAAAAACTCAGTAAGTCCTGACAATAACGGGTGAACCGCGCTGGCGATTCACCCGTCTTTTACTTCCGCATTAGCCGGTTTTCTTCAGACACGCACTCATGAATTTATTACGATCGTCACCTTTCAGCGATTGCTGAGTCGCCGTGGAATTACATTCCCGCATTTTCTGCTGCTGCGGCGTCAGACTTTTCTCTTCCGGTTTTGAGCTGCTGTTTTTCAGGCAGTCGCTCATATAGGTTTTTCGGGCATCGCCTTTCAGCGTTTTAGACGTCGCCTGTTGGTTACAGGACGTCATTCGCTGTTGTTGCGGCGTCATCGTTTTTTCTGCTGCTCCCACCGTTGTGAGAAACACCAGGCCGAACAGTAGGGTAACCAGTAATGTTATTTTCATTGCACCATCCTTCTATGAGGGGATCTTAGTAAGTCTGGTCGCTGACGCGGAAAAAACCACCTTAACGGCGGAAAAATAGCGAAGGATATAATGAACTACGGATGGGGAAATAATGCATTAGCGACGGTTGCAGATGAATCGTCGCTGTACAATACGGCATGCGCATTAATTACGCGGATGCCGTAATAGCTTTTTTATATATTGATGCAATAATTCGGCATCGTGGGCAGGAACCTCAAGCTCTGGTTTTGCTTCATCCAGTGCAGCTTCAATATCGGTGATTAACGCCTGTTGTTCCGGTTGTCGCATATGGCGTAACAGTGCAGTGACTACAATTTCCAGTGCTTCAACCTGAACCACTAACTCCTTTGATTCTTCTTCCTTTTCCGCAAGCTTTACCAACAATTCTGCAATCAGATTTTTCATGGCGAGACTTCCTTATGAGAATGCCTGAGACGGTAGCACCGATGATCCGTAATGCATAGCCAGTATAAGAATTATTTTATAAATTCCCAATTATGCAAATTGAATGATACCCAAGTAACTTCAAGATGCAGGTAGGCGGCAATCGAATGAATCCCGATGAGCTTACTCAAGTAAGTGATTCGGGTGAATGAGAACAGCCAACAACCCTGCAACTTGAATGGCGACGGGTATATTAGCGAAACGTTTCTCTCATCGTTTTATCCCACAAAAATTAAGGGGGGCAGAATACATATTATTCTACCCCCAGAGAGTTACTCGTCTAATTCACTGCGATACGCTGCCGCCGCCGCAACATAATGGCGAGTTGTATCAGGTTTATCAGCACAACTATCGCCGTGGCGACAAACACCCAACGGAAACCTGCCATTGCCGACACCGATGCACCGATCAGCGGGCCGACCACGTTGCCTAAATACATAAACGACTGGTTATATCCGAAGATGCGGCCGGTGACCTGATCGCTGGAATATTTAAGCAGCAGCGTCTGTACGGCGGGTAACATCGCGCCGTCGGCAAAGCCGAGCAGGAAACGCAGCGCGCCGAGCTGGAATGGCGTGGTGACAAATGACATCGCAAAGAACATCACCACCGCACAAAATAGCGTGGCCAGTAATATGCGATGCGCCCCAATGCGGTCGCCGAGTTTGCCCAGCCGAGGGGCAGAAATCAACGCAGAAATTCCCGGCACGGCGGCAATCATCCCGGCCAGAAACGCGATGTTATTACTTTGCGGTTCCATCGATTTGATAAACAACGCCAGAATCGGCCCAATCGAGCCGTTGCAGAGCTGGATAACCAGAGTGGTGAAAAACAGGCTGATAACCAGGCCCGGATAGGTGAGTGAAGCAAACACCGCTTTGCCGCTGAGCCGGTCCGCTTTACTGACTACCGGGCGTGCGCCCTCTTTAATCAGGAACAGCGTCACCAAAAAACTGACCGTCAACAAAATGGCCGTGATGAAAAACACCGCGCGCAGGCCAACATGGTCGGCCAGGAAACCGCCGAGCAGGGGTCCGCCAATCACGCCGCTGATTTGCGCGGTCGACAGCGTACTTAACGCCCAGCCGCTGCGCTCACGCGGCACCTGCGAGGCTACCAGCGCCATTGCATTCGGTATGTAACCTGACGTCAAACCCATGATGGCGCGCAGAATAAACAGCTGCCAGACGTTGGTGGCAAAGGCCTGCAGCAAAATCGCAATCGCCATCCCGAGGGAGGCGCGCAGCAGCATCAGTTTGCGCCCTTTACGGTCCGCGAGACTGCCCCACATTGGCGAGACGATAGCGGACACCAGGAACGTGACGCTAAAGGTCAGCCCGGACCACATCGACAGGGCTTCGTGCGACGTCACCCCTAGCTGAGAGACGTACAGCGGTAAAAAAGGCAGGATTTGACTGATAGCGAGACCGGTGAAGAAACAGCCAAACCAGACGGAAATAAGATTAACCTTCCAGGATTCCATAACTACGCGTTTTCATTCGTTTTCGGGGTGTATTGCCCAGCATAGCAAGTGCGTCGTCTGCTTGTATGGCGTGAGATGCGCTGTTAAGGAGTTTGGTGTTTTATTTTTTCATTACGTAATTGTGTGATAAATATCACGAAAAATAACCCTATTCACAGTGCGTTATGCTCATCGGCAGAGGCCATAACCGCGCATGCCGAGATGAAAGTGGTTGGCGTGGGCAGCATTATAATTCGGGCCAAGGCCATTGCCGTAATACTGACAGCTGGCAGACAGCAGCGCGCGTAAGTAAGGCTGTGTCGCTGGCGTCTTCCAGCCTTTGAGCACCGTAACCCGTCGACCATCTGCCAGTCGAAATCCGCTGATATCCAGCGCGTCGGCGGTGGCGTGTTCACTCAGCCGGGCGTTTTCACGATGATAGATATTGCGGCAGGCAAAGCTGCCCAGATGGTCAATCTGTCGCAGTTCGCTGCCGAGCATCTGCTGCGTGAGAGGTTTTACCTGCTGCTGAACGAACAATGCGCTGCTAAGCGCCAGCGGGCAGCTCGCCACAAAGCGCTGACTGAGCCGAACGCCACCAAAATTCGCCACGCTGACCGCACTGTGTAACGGGCATGGTCCCGCGCTGTCGGCCATCGGTTTCGTGCTAATCCAGCCACGCTGGCTGGCCTGCGCCAACAGCACCGGACACTGTTCTGCCGGTAAGCGATTGAGCTTAAACTGCGTGATGCGCTCCGGCGGATCGTCAAGCGACAGCGGCGCAAACGGGTTGAAATGCGGCGGCAAAAAGCGGTATCCCAGATAACCTGCCGTCATAATAATCAGAAGCCCAAGGATCCCCTTCCCTCTCATTATTTCTCCCGACGCTGAAAACTAAGATTATGGCAGAAGCCCCAGGAATCACGTGCTATGGTATCGGCTTTGTATTTTCTGTGGATGGATGTAGAAATGGCTAAGTTGCGGGTTGGAGTCGTCTTTGGCGGTAAATCGGCGGAGCATGAAGTCTCTTTGCAGTCGGCAAAGAACATTGTCGAAGCGATGGATAAAACGCGTTTTGAGGTGGTGTTGCTGGGCATTGATAAGCAGGGTGAATGGCATATCAATGACGCCAGTCGCTATCTGCTGAATGCGCAGGATCCAGCCCGAATCGCCCTGCGCCCTTCCGACATTACGCTGGCCCAAATCCCCGGTAAAGCCTCAGAGCAGTTGATCAACGCCGAAACTGGCCAGCCGCTGCCATCCATTGACGTTATTTTCCCGATTGTTCACGGCACGCTCGGTGAAGACGGTTCCCTGCAGGGAATGTTGCGCATGGCGAACTTGCCCTTTGTCGGCTCCGATGTGTTGAGCTCCGCCGCCTGTATGGATAAAGACGTCACCAAGCGCCTGCTGCGCGATGCCGGGCTGGCGATTGCGCCATTCGTAACCCTGACCCGTTCCAACCGTAATAAATTCAGTTTTGCCGATATGAAAGAAAAACTGGGTTTGCCGATGTTTGTGAAACCGGCTAACCAGGGTTCTTCCGTCGGCGTCAGCAAAGTGAAAAGCGAAGAGCAGTATCAACAAGCCGTCGCGCTGGCGTTCGAATTCGACAGCAAAGTCGTGGTTGAAACTGGCATTAACGGGCGCGAAATTGAATGTGCGGTGCTCGGTAATGACGAACCACAGGCCAGCACCTGCGGTGAAATTGTACTGAACAGCGAGTTTTATGCCTACGACACCAAATACATCGATGACGTCGGTGCAAAAGTGGTGGTACCTGCGGCTATCGATCCGGCGGTGAACGAAAAGATCCGCCAGACGGCGATTGAAGCGTATCAGGCACTGGGCTGCAGCGGTATGGCGCGCGTGGATGTGTTCCTGACGGCGGAAAATGAAGTTGTCATTAATGAAATCAACACGCTGCCTGGCTTCACCAACATCAGCATGTATCCGAAGCTTTGGCAGGCAAGCGGCCTCGATTACACCAGCCTGATTACTCGCCTGATTGAACTGGCACTGGAGCGTCATCAAGCCAATGCGGCGATGAAGACCACCATGAACGGATAGTTTTCATTCTGCCGGGCGGCATTTACGCTGCCCGGTTTATGCCCCGGATTGCTCTTCTTCTTGCGCAGGACGACGGCGAATAATAAACCCCGCCAGCCAGAAACTGATAACCCAGGTCACCATTCCAACGGCATAAGTTTGCCAACCCTTCGCTTCAAAGCCCAACAGCCCGACCACACCGTTGAGTATAAAAATCAGGCCGATGGCAAACGCATAGTAGTGCCAGTCGCGGCGGATTTTATCAGGCAGTTTCATAACGACTCCGCAAAAGAAAAAAGCATACTCGCACATTCCCAGGCCGCCGTCTGCGCGGTACTTAGCAAATATTTAACACACCTTCAGTTTCACTTAAGGCGCATCTTTGTGACTCAGCCTGAAAAAGCCAAAAATAAGAGCATTCCCGGACTGAAATTACCACGAATCTGATATTGACAATCACCTTCTACTGTCAGAATTACCGAAACCAACCTGGCATCGGCCAGCAGAATAAACGCCTGACTCAGTCAGTGCGAAAGAAGTATCAGGAGGTCGTTATGGCTGAGTTCACCTTACCCAGAGCAATCATTGCCGGGAAAAAAAAGGAATCCTCCACCCCAGGTAATATCGCGTACGCGCTGTTCGTCCTGTTCTGTTTCTGGGCGGGCGCGCAGCTGCTAAACATGCTGGTGCATGCGCCTGGCGTGTTCGAGCATCTGATGCAAATTCAGGACAGCGGTCGCCCTCATGTCGAAATGGGGTTTGCCGTCGGGACTCTGTTTGGACTGGTTCCCTTCCTGGCAGGCAGCGCCATCCTTGGCGTAGTCGCCCTCATCATGCGCTGGCGTCGTTATTTCTGACCCAACGCCATGCAGCTGGCCCGACGGTCATCCACGCGTTTTGCAAACCATGCGGTTGTCAGATTACGGGTGATTTTCGGGCTCTCAAGTTGGATCCCCGGCAACATTTCTCGCACTAACGCCTTCCCGGCTTTTGCTTCGGCGAGCTTATACACGCCGCGGTACAATGCCGTTTCTTCGAAATCCTGGCTGTCGCCTTTTTGCAATTGCTGATGGATTTCGCTGTTGCTCATCGACAGCTTCGAGGCCAGCTTCTGCACGGCAAGTTCTGTTTTCCCCGCGTCATCGCTGTCATACCGAATCAAATCACCGTCCAGCGCCAGCTTCACGCCGCTGGCTTTACTGACCGCATTCTGGAACGCCGCGTTGCGGCTCGCGTACCAGCCAGCATTGAAATCAGCAAAACGGTAGAGCGGCGCGGAATAGCTGGCCGGATAATTCAGCAGATGATAAGTACCAAACCACAGGCCACCACGCAGCGAGAAGACTTCCTGACGTACGGTGCCGTCCATTTTCCATGGATATCCGCTGTCGTGGGCTTCGGCGAAGGCGATACTCACCTGCATCGGGCCGCCGGTATGCACCGGATTCAGCGAGCCGAACAGCGTTTGCCCCATCGGCACCATGCCAATAAAGTCATCAAATATGGCACTAAGCTGCTTTTCGGTTTTCACCGTATCAAGCCGCTCGCTGTAGGTTTTCCCGTTCGGCGACGTGATTTTTAGCGCCGTATGCACTAAAAAAAGCGGCACGTGCACCTTTTGCGCCCGGCGGTCGATTTCCTGCCAGGCGATTTTGCTCAAACCCGGCACCGCTGGATCGGCCGGATAGTTTGACTCTTGCTGTGCGACCGCCAGCACCGAACAGACATTTTCCTCCGTCGGCGCCAGCTTTTGGCTTTCAAAGGTTTTGGCGATGCTTTGCGCCCAGGCCTCCCGGTCTTTCACACTGGCTGGCATTTTCTGCCGAACCACAGCGGCAACATCCACCGGTTTTTCACCTTCTTTCAGCACCGGTTTCTGGTTGGTGCAGCCCGCCAGAATAAGGCCAGCGAGGAGTCCCAGTGAGGGTGAAAGCTTGCGTATTGCGACAACCGCCATCGTGCATCCCTGTGTTAGCTAAATGATTGAGTCACTTCCTGCTCTGGCATGTTATCCAGCTCACGCTCGAAGCTGCGCAGACGTTTGTAGATAGACATCAGTTCCACCAGCGTCGTCCAGGAGCTGATCAGGTACTGGAACGAACCGCGAACCTGACCGAAAACGTTGGTTATCTGCGTCATTAACCCCAGCGTAATCGTACCGGCAACAATCGACGGGAACAGTAAAAACAGCCCGAAAACGTTGTCTACCTGCAGGTAAAGAATTCGCGCGATGTTGAAGTACATGTAGTGAAAATAGAGACGGAAATAGTTGTGACGCACGGCGCTGAACAGTTCGCGAACCGTCGGCGGCGTGGCGCGAGACGCATCATCTTCGCCATAAACCAGCTCTTTACGGTAGGCCGCTTCAACGCGCTGGTTTTTAAAATTCAGCCCCGGAAGTTTGATACCGACCACGGCTAACAGGCCAGTCCCCATCAACGACCAGACGATAGCGGCAATCACCAGACCGTACGGCAGATGGCCGACAATCGGCAGATCAGGCACGTGCGCCGACAACGTCACCAGCACCGGCAGGAAGGCAATCAGGGTCATGATGGCGTTGATAAAGCTGACGCCCATATCTTCAAGGGTCGACGCAAAGCGCATGGTGTCTTCCTGCACACGCTGTGCAGCACCTTCGATGTGACGCAGTCGCTGCCAGTTTTCCATATAGTATTCGTTCATCGCCGAACGCCAGCGGAAGACGTAGTGGCTGACGAAAAAGTTATTCATCACCCCAATCACCACGGCGATCAGCGCAATGCCGAGGAACACCCCGACTTCATGGTAAAACTGACCGATGCTCACTTTATGCGGGGCGGAAAGTGCGCTCTGGATGAGATCGTAGAATGGCGCATACCAGGCATTGACCGCCACCCCCACTTCGACCAGGAACCAGGTCACGAAGATTATCAGAGAGGTGCCGAGAATCGACCAGTACTGCCAGCGGTGCGGGCTGTAAAGACACCAGAACAGTGCAAAGACCAGCACACAAACCAGGTAGTAGGCATAGAACACCAGGTAGTCGAGAGACCAAAAACGCGCCGCGCTGATCGGGATATCACCGGAAGCGCCGACAATATGAAGCAACCATTTACCCCCACCTACCTGCCAGAATATGACGGCGATGAGTGCCCAAATTGCCGCCGAGAGAAAAAAGGGTCCCGGCTTAGGGAAAAAAGACTTAAACATACATGCTCTCCTGCTAACTTCTTATCGTTTTAAGGTTGCTGTGTTCTACGAAAAATCGCCGCGGCCATCACCGCGACAAAAGGTGAAGCTGGGTTGACCGTGAATGAGACCGATGAGAAAACGCTTAGTTCGTATGCCATTGCGTAACAATTGTATCGACGGGTTTCACGCTGACCGGGTTTCCGGGCACCGTAAGCGTGCGCCAGACGTCGTTGTAGTGTGCGATGAGCGTTGCGGCTTCAGCAGCCGGGCGGTTGGCAGTGGTGTGCGCATCTTCCGCGACGGTGATTTGATAGCCTTTGCTGGCGCCGACTTTCAGCGTCGTATCCACACAGTAATCCGTGGCGCAGCCACACATCACAAAAGCGGTAATGTCATTTTCTGCCAGCACACGTTCCAGCTCGGTTTTATAAAAAGCATCGCAGGCTGTTTTGGTGACGTATAGTGCGCCACTCGGCTGCTCGAGATCGGGCAATAATGCAAAGCCGTGACTCCCCTCTTCCAGACCACCTTCTTCGATGTGCTGAATAAAGATGACGCGGTCAGCGGCGCGAATCAGACGGTTCACCTGCGAGACACATTCCTGTTGCTCACGACGCGGCGTTTCGAAGACACCGTTTTGCATATCAACCACCATGACAACGTGTTTATCCGACATCATTTTCTCCGTAACAGGTTGTGAACATTGAGACTATCATACGCGTGAGTTCACAAAAGCGCGTAGAGGCGTGCGCAAAAACCGCCATATTTACCCGTCGTTACGTTTTTCTTGTGCAATTCCAGCGTAAAGGCGCTTTGCAAGTGGCCTTTTAATAGTATAAATACGCATTATCTTTCCATTTCAATTCATGGATGCTTTCCTTGAAACGTAGTTTGCTATTTCTTGCGGCGCTGTGTGCTGCTTCGCTGCCTGTCGCTCAGGCCGCACAAACTTCTCCGGACCCGGTTTTTGCCTCAGATATTGTCGACCGATACGCCAATCATATCTATTTCGGTAGCGGCGCGACGGGCATGGCACTGGTGGTTATTGACGGTAACCAGCGCGTGTTTCGCAGCTTCGGAGAGACTCGACCAGGAAGCAACATCCATCCGCAACTGGATTCTGTGATCCGCATTGCCTCATTGAGCAAACTGATGACCAGTGAAATGCTGGTGAAACTGCTCGATCAGGGCGTGGTGAAGCTTAATGACCCACTGAGTAAATATGCTCCGCCGGGTGCAAGCGTGCCTACGTATCAAGGTAAACCGATCACGCTGGTGAATCTGGCGACCCATACCAGCAGCCTGCCGCGCGAACAGCCCGGCGGTGCGGCGCACCGTCCTGTTTTTGTCTGGCCAACGCATAATCAGCGCTGGAACTGGCTCAGCACCGCGACGTTGAAAACTGCGCCGGGAACCCAGGCGGCTTACTCAAATCTGGCATTTGATCTTCTGGCCGATGCATTGAGCACAGCCGCAGGTAAACCGTATCCGCAGCTTTTTGAAGAGCAAATCACTCGCCCATTGGGGATGAAAGACACCACGTTTACCCCTTCACCGGATCAGTGCCAGCGCTTGATGGTTGCCGAAAAAGGGGCCAGCCCATGCGATAACACGCTGGCGGCCATTGGCAGTGGTGGGGTGTATTCCACGCCAGGGGATATGATGCGCTGGATGCAGCAATTCTTGTCTTCTGATTTTTATACCCGTAACCAACAGGCTGACCGGATGCAAACGCTTATCTACCAGCGTAGCCAGTTAACCCGAGTGATCGGTATGGACGTCCCGGGAAAAGCAACGGCATTAGGCATGGGCTGGGTCTATATGGCCCCGAAAAATGGTCGTCCGGGCATTATTCAGAAAACAGGCGGTGGCGGCGGATTCATTACCTATATGGCAATGATCCCGCAGCATAACGTCGGCGCGTTCGTGGTCGTAACCCGTTCCCCATTGACTCGCTTTGTGAATATGAGTGACGGCATTAACGATCTGGTCGCAGAGCTGAGTGGCAATAAGCCGCAGGTTGTTCCCGCTTCCTGATCGTCAATACTCAAGGGGCAAGCGGTGTATGGAAACCAGCTTGCCCTTATTCATTTCGATATAGTTTCCGGCGCGCAGCGCGGCAAGGACTTCTGCAATCACCGACCGGGAAATATGGGTCCGCTGCTGGATATAGTTCATCACGCCTATCCTGGCCCGCAAAGCGTCATCCCAACCCGACATCACCTGCAAGGTTGCCCTGATCTGGCTGTAGGAGTTTTTGCCAATCAGTTGAACATCGCGTGCTTCCTGCGCTCTGGCAATCCAGCTTACCCAATGAAACGCGTCACGCCACAGTTGATGCTGATCCAATAATTGCCGGCATTGCGAAGCTTCCAGCTGATAAGCCTCACAGTGGGTCAACGCGGTGAGTTGGTAACTTTCTGTTCGGGCATCTAACAGCCCGGCCAGGCCAAGAATAATAGGTGAAGGACTGATAGCAACCAGAATATCTTCCTGGGTTCGCTCGATTTTACACGTCCCCTGACGAAAGACGGTCACGACCGAGGCATTGCAATTCAGGCTCAACGTATCCTGTGGGGATAGGATTAAGGTTGAAGCATTAGGGGAAAAGAGCTGATCAAGTGCGTTAAATGCGGACAACGGTTTTACAGCTAACATGCGAGTGTCACATCCTGTGTCAATGCCATGTTAATGATAAAAAAAAGCAGGGAACAATGTTCCCTGCTTTGATTTATTACCAGGTGTATTTCACGCCGACGTTTGCTGCCCAATTCTGGTCAACGTCACCGCCGCCCAGATAGTTAGCATCGGTATACGCGCTGAACTTCTTGGTAAAGTTGAACTGTGCACCAGCACCTACACGTACCGCTGAACCTTTAACGCCGTTATCGATATTGTCACCGTTAACGTTCGCATCATTGCCAGCATCGTCATAGACATAGGCCAGTTTGAAGTACGGTGTCAGGGCCTGATCTTCGCTATAAGTGAAGGTGTAGCCAGTATCGATACCCAGTTCGTAACGCATACTGTCATAAGACTGACCATCCATGTGCATATCATTGCTCAGGCGATAATCATCACCCGACTGGAACAGACCTGAAATCGCACCATATGGAGTCACATAACCCGCGGTGTCATATTTCCAGTCATAGCCCAGTTTCAGACCGAAGCCCCATGCATCATTGGTGGTATCGCCATCTACGTACTGACCGTCGCTCATGTTCGCGTTGAGGTCATTGTTGAAGCGGCTGTAGCTCATGTTCGCATCGAAGAACACGTCATTTGACCAGCGAGCAGAAGAGTAGATGTAGGCAGACTGGCTATCCTGATCAACCTGACCAGATTTGTCGCTCATATCGCCCTTCGCGAAACTCGCTGCTGCACCTACGGTCCAGTTAGCATAGTTACCGTCGATCTTAGTATCCAGACCTACCATGATGCCATTAACGTCCTGATCGTAACTGATCACGCCGTTGTCACCATCAAAGTTACCACCGAAGTAGCTTACCCAAACGCCGCCGTCATCAACCAGGCCATGACGCGCGCTGCTCAGACGAGTTTCGAGGGTATCCTGTTGCAGATTCCAGATGTTGGTGTTGGCAGACGGAATGCTTAGCGCCATGTTGGCATAGTCAGTCAGCTCACGCTGTTCGAGAACAACAGTATCGCCAGTCTGTTTAGCTTCATAGGTGTAAGCACCTAAATCGGCTTTGTTTGCTGAGGTGAAGGTGGCTGAGGTTTCTTCGTTGTCGTCATAAACACGAATCAGCTCATTACCTTCATAGTCTTTCTCAGAACCCGCGCCGGTCGCATTGTCGATACGGACTTTGTAGTTACCCGCAACATCACCGTTCACAGCCAGATGGCCATCGGAGTTCATTGCGACTACGCCGTAGCCGTAGTTGGTCTGATTACGATCGTTAGTGTGACCGTTAATCATGTCCCCGTTCAGCACGAAGTCACGGCTGTCGATATTGAAAGTACCGCCGTTAGTCAGTTGCAGATCGGCAGCATTCAGTTGGCCCAGGCCCAGATTGAACTGTGCATTGCCATCAACATTGACGTTATTTGCGTACAGTTCAGCAGTTTCTTCCGTCAGAGTCAGGGTGCTGTAGCTGTTCAGGTTAACGCTGTCCGCAGCAACATAACCGCCGTCACCAATCTGCATATCAGAAGCATTGTTCAGCGTGATGCTGTCAGAAATCAGCTGAGAACTTTCAACGTTGACCTGAGAACCGTTATTCACGGTCAGGGTATCGATCAGGGATGATTTACGGGTATCCCATTCTGAACCATGATCCAGGGTGACGTTGAACAGACCACTTTGATACACCTGGTTGCCAACAACATGACCCGCTTCATCGAATGCGGAATCATTGTTTTCAGAACCGTAGGTAGAGTATGGCCACAGGCTGTTCGAATTGATGTCATACAGCGTTGCGGTAGCATCAGTGCCTGCAGCTATAGCGTCATTAACACCGTCACCATCAGTATCAACCTGGTGCACAGACATTGCCGCGCCGACCCATTTGCTGCCGTTATCCAGCGTCAGATTCAGGCTATCGGTACCATCCCAGCCATTGGTATCATTTTGGGAATCGGTATCACGATAAGAATCAGCGCCGCCCGGGAAGAAGTTCTCATCAAAATTGCTGGAGAACACAACATCACCGGTCAGGGTTGAGTTGCTGAACGTGGCGGTGGTCTGCATGGCGTTATCGGCCAAAGGATTCGCAATCACTGCCAGCGCAACGTCATTCGCCGTCATTTCATTAGCGTAATCGCTGGCATTATCAGAACGGCCAAACCAGCCTTCAGTTCCTTCATCGCTCAACGAGCCTGACGTCACGACGGAATCTTTAACAACGATAGTGTTGTTAAACACTTCACCACTGTTCACACCGGTAGTGACGGTATTATTGTCGACATCTTCCCATTCATAACCTTGTGACAGAGTAATACCTGCCACATGAGAGTTATTCTGAATAGTCAGATCAACTTCCTGATCAAGGGTAATTGCGGTGCCCATATCAAACACGTTAACAACGTGGGAGTCAGGAGTGCCATCGGTATGAGTCCCGTTATAAGTATAGTGCTCATAATTATCATCGATCGTTGAGTTATCAACGGTCAACGCCAGGCGATCATAGATATATCCAGTCGCTGTACGATTATCACAGTCGGTCGTCATACATTGGGAAGTAATCATACCGTGAATAGTACTGTTTTTAATATTCAGCGTATTTTGATTACTGTCTGCAGAGAGGCCATCATCCAGGTAGTACGTTGAAATCACACCGTTAACGACGGCATTATTAATAACAGGATAGATGTCTCCGCCATACACGCTGGAGGTTTCGTAATTATTCCAGCCTACATAGCCGTCATAGTAGACGCCATCGTCACCGGCTGTGTCGTTGTGGTGAACAAAAGTTTCATAGGTTGTGTTAGAGATATCGGTACCTGCATTTGCCTGAGATGCGATCGCTAGTGCGCAGGCTACGGCTAATTGTGATACGACGAGTTTATTTTTCCACGAGTGCATTCGTCATCCCTCCCAGGGACGTAATAATGTTGGTCCATCAAGACATATTAATTCTGCGAGGGAATTATGCTTTCCACTAAAAGGAAAGTTCAATTAATCTCTGCAAAAAGTTTGAAAGTGGACAACATGCACCCGTAAAAATAAAAACATCAAAGGAGACATTAGTCACATTATTAAAAATAGCGACCCTTTGCATGAATACTCAGAGCAGATCTATAGCAATATTTTATTAATTTCGTTATCAAACAATGATGACTCATTTGGAATATATATAATTAGTCCTCCACACACGCTAATTAGCTAAATACATAACCACCACTTTAGTGAAACACGCCATCCATAAATCAGGTAAACTTCCCAGAATGTTCCATTAACATCAGGCCTATCATGACAGATTTGATCACTCGCCCTCGCCGCCTGCGCAAATCCGCTGCGCTTCGCGCCATGTTTGAAGAGACATCACTGACCCTTAACGATCTGGTGCTGCCTATCTTTGTTGAAGAAGAGATTGACGATTATAAGGCCATCGAAGCGATGCCCGGCGTCATGCGTATCCCGGAAAAGCACCTTGCCCGTGAAATTGAACGCATTGCCAACGCCGGTATCCGCTCCGTGATGACTTTTGGGATCTCTCACCACACCGATGCCACCGGCAGCGATGCGTGGAAAGAAGATGGCCTGGTGGCGCGCATGTCGCGCATTTGCAAACAGTCCGTGCCGGAAATGATTGTGATGTCGGACACCTGTTTCTGCGAATACACCTCACACGGCCACTGTGGCGTGCTGTGCGATCACGGTGTCGATAACGACCAGACGCTGTTGAATCTCGGTAAGCAGGCGGTGGTCGCTGCCGCCGCTGGTGCTGATTTCATTGCCCCGTCTGCGGCAATGGACGGTCAGGTGCAGGCCATTCGTCAGGCGCTGGACGCTGCCGGATTCACTGATACCGCGATCATGTCTTATTCCACCAAGTTCGCCTCGTCGTTCTATGGCCCGTTCCGTGAAGCTGCCGGAACCGCGCTGAAAGGCGACCGTAAGACCTATCAGATGAATCCGCTCAACCGCCGTGAAGCGATTCGCGAATCGCTGCTCGACGAAGCCCAGGGCGCAGATTGCCTGATGGTGAAACCTGCCGGTGCCTATCTGGATATAATCCGTGATATCCGCGAGCGCACAGAGCTGCCAATCGGCGCCTATCAGGTCAGCGGCGAATACGCGATGATCAAGTTTGCCGCTCAGGCGGGTGCAATTGATGAAGATAAAGTGGTTCTCGAAAGCCTTGGCGCAATTAAACGCGCAGGCGCAGACCTGATTTTCAGCTACTTCGCCCTCGATTTAGCCGAGAAAAAAATCCTGCGTTAATGCTTGTGCCGTCGTATCGACGGATGCCCTCTCCCTTGCCGGGAGAGGGCAAAAAGCGAAGTCGCCAGCCCTTAGACCGGCGATGCGAAGTCCCGATTTCACGCATATTCAGAAAACAAGCCCATCAACCTGCCCGATAAAACGGCTTATCCCCCAGGATGGTCGCACGGTGCATGATGCGCCGCTGCGGCAGATAATCGGCATTGGCGTAGTGCTGCGTCACTCGATTGTCCCACATCGCCACATCCCCTTCTTGCCATCGCCAGCGCACCTGAAATTCCGGCCGGGTGATGTGAGCAAACAGAAATCCCAACAGCGCTTCGCTCTCTTTCTCGCTGACGTCCACAATACGCGTGGTAAAACCTTCATTCACGAACAGCGCCTGCTTGCCGGTCACCGGATGGGTGCGCACTACCGGGTGTAACAGCGGCGGATTTTTTGCCACCGCGCTCAGCCAGCGCTGATGCTCGTCTTCCGTTTTAAGATGCTTCCACTCCGGGAACGATTTACGGAAATCATGCTCCGCCTGTAAGCCATTCAGCAGCGTTTTAAACGGGGCAGACAGCGCCTCATAAGCCGCAACCCCGCTGGTCCACAGAGTATCTCCCCCGGTTTCTGGCAGCTGTTTCGCCGCCAGAATCGCTCCGGCTGGCGGCGTCTCAATGAACGTCACATCGGTGTGCCAGTTATCGTTATCCGGCGGATTATCATTATGCGTATCGAGGACGATAATCTCCTCCACACCCTCGGCGTGCGGATAAACCGGGTGAATGTGCAGATCGCCAAAGCGGTGCGCCAGGCTGCGCTGCTGCTGCGGCGTGACCGGCTGCTCGCGCAGAAAAATAACCTGATGACGCAGTAACGCGTGGTACAGCTGTTCAAATTGGTTATCGCTCAGAGGACGGGTCAAATCCAGCCCGGAAACCTGCGCGCCAATGTACGGCCCTAGCGGGCGAATGCTCAGACGTTCACTCATGCAATTTCTCCATGCCACGGCGTCAGGCGGCGTTGTAGCGCCCGCAGGCCCAGCTCTAAAACGAAAGCAATAACGGCAATCACCGCGATCCCGGCCAGCACCACATCGGTGGCCAGAAATTCTCCGGCGGACTGCACCATAAACCCTAAACCTCGCGTGGCGGCGATGAGTTCAGCCGCCACCAGCGTCGACCAGCCCACGCCAAGCCCAATGCGCAGCCCGGTCAGGATCTCAGGCAGCGCGCCGGGCAAAATCACGAACCACAAAATCTGCGCCCGGCTGGCACCCAGCGACTGCGCTGCTCTCACCCGCACCTGCTGAGCACTTTTCACACCCGCCATCGCCGACATCGCCACCGGGGCGAAAATCGCCAGATAGATCAGCAGGATTTTCGACGTCTCGCCGATACCAAACCAGATAACCATCAGTGGCAAATAGGCCAGGGGTGGGATCGGACGATACAGCTCAATTAGCGGGTCGAGAATGCCGCGTACCGTTGGACTCAGGCCCATCGCAATGCCGACCGGAATACCGATAATCGCCGCTGCGAGCAGTGCAATCAGAATGCGCGTCAGGCTCGCCGACAGATGCTGCCACAATGTGGCATCCATAAAGCCCTGCGGCCCGGCGACAGAAATCAGTTTTTGCAGCACCTGCCCCGGCGGGGGCAGAAACAGCGGAGCGATCAGCTGTAACGCCGTCACCGCCCACCACAGCGCCAGCAAAATCGCCAGCGTCGACAGGCTCAACGTCAGCTGACGCGACAGGGGCCAGCGCCAGTTCAGCGCCAGGCGGCGCGGTTTATCGTTCGCCACAATGCTCATGAGAAAGCCTCCCGATGTTCAAACACACGGCCCAGCACGTATTCGCGCCGTTCGATAAACTCCGGACTGGATTTAATGCTGCGACAGGTTTCCCCGGCGACAAACCGGCGGGCGAAATTGAGCGACAGTCGTTCTGTCACCCTGCCCGGCCCGGCCGACAGCAGCACCAAGTCCGTTGCCATAAACACCGCTTCTTCAATGTCATGGGTAATCAGCAGCACCTGCTTGCCCGTTTCATGCCACAGACGCAGTAATAGGGTCTGCATCTGCTCGCGGGTAAACGCATCCAGCGCTCCGAACGGCTCATCGAGCAGCAGCAACTGCGGGTCAGCCGCCAGCGCCCGGGCAATACCCACTCGCTGGCGCTGGCCGCCGGAAAGCTGCCAGATAAACCGTTTTTCTGCGCCTTCCAGACCGACTTTTTTCAGCAACTGGCGGGCAATTTCATGCCGTGCCGGTTTGTTCATGCCAGTCAGTTGCAGGCCGAACGCCACGTTATCCTGCACGTTTCGCCACGGCAGCAACCCTTCGTTCTGGAACACCACGCCACGCTCGGCCCCCGGTCCGTTGACCGGCACGCCGTTCAGGGTGATGCTGCCCGACTGATACGGCAGAAAACCGGCCACCAGATTCAGCAGCGTGGTTTTGCCACAGCCTGACGGGCCGAGCACCACCAGCAGTTCACCGCGATCGACGCTCAGTGAAATGTCATCGAGAACCGGTTTTCCGCCGTAGTTCGCACTGAGATGGGAGAGTTGCAGCATAGTGAACTCCGTTATTTCACAAATTTATCGGTCACGTACTGACTGTAATCCGCCGCCACGGCGGGCACTTTGCCCTGCTCCTTCAGGAACTGAGCCGTGTCGACAATCGCTTTGTTTACCGGGCCATTAAGCTGCTGCGCCTGCTGGGGAGCCGTCAGATAGGTATTGCCTTTCACCAGCCCCGGCACGTCCGCTTCCGGAACGCCGCTCAGCTTCGCCAGCTTATTGAGGTTATCTGGCTGTTTGAGCCAGCCGTCGGGGTTATCGATATATTGCTTCTGGGCCGCAATAGCGCTGCGGGCAAAGGCTTTCACTACATCAGGATGCTGCTCGGCGAAATCTTTACGCACCACCCACACATCCAGCGTCGGTGAGCCCCACTGGCCTACCTGGGAAGAATCCGTCAGCACCGTGCCGTCTTTTTCCAGCGCGTTAACCGCAGGCGCCCAAACATAAGCCCCATCAATATCCCCACGCTGCCAGGCGGCGACGATGGCCGGTGGCTGCAGGTTCACAATCTGTACCTGGTTTGGTTTGATGCCCCAGTGTTTCAGCGCAGCCAGCAGACTGTAGTGGGTGGTTGAGATAAACGGCACGGCGATGCGTTTGCCGATCAAGTCTTGCTGTTTGCTGATGTCTTTTTTCACCACCAGCGCTTCAGAATTCCCGAGCTGTGAGGCGAGAAGGAACACTTCAATCGGCACCTGTTGACTGGCGGCAACCGCCAGCGGGCTGGAACCGATATTGCCAATCTGCACATCGCCTGAGGCCAGGGCGCGAACCACGCTCGCTCCGCTGTCGAATTTCCGCCAGTCGACGGTCGCTCCGCTCTCTTTTGCAAAAGTGTTGTCCGCTTGCGCAACTTTGGCGGGTTCAGCGGATGTCTGATACGCGACGGTGACGTTCACCGCCTGCGCCTGGAAAGTGAGGAAGGCCAATGCGGCCAATAATGAAAGATGCGATGCGCGTGCCATGGTGTCTGCTCCCCTTGTTGTCATGGGCGCAGTATTTCCGGCAGCGGGGGATTTGATAAAGGAATTAAAAATTCTGGCTAATGCCAATCTGTTTTTAGAAAAAAAGTGGCAAAGCTTAGTCGCAAAACGTCGCGTTCATCGCACCAGCGTCAGTTTTCCACGACGGCGTGAAAGCTGCGGATGCGGAGTGGATATCAGAAAAAGAAACGGTCGCCAGGCCATGATGTTCTCCTGCGGGGCTTTCTTAAATCATGCCCGCAGAAGGCTCGTGTCGCCGTCAGCAAAAAGCCTGATCCGCCTTCGGAAAATCACCCTTTCAGCTCAGTGAAGCATACAAAAACCTTACTGATTTCCCGTAAATTACACTGAGAATTTTTTACGCCGCTAAATGATTAGAATGCAGACCGTTACACTATAAATTCCACACCAATAAAAGATAATGCACCATATTTAATTAGAACATCCGCACAATCCACCAATAAAAAGAGCAAGGCAACAATACCTCAGCCATGGCGGGAGACGTCACCGTACAAAGCGGCGCACTGCTGACCGGCCGCTAATGGTGGGTCTGAAATACCGCTTCTAATCCCTTCCCCAACGCCTTCTCACCGAAGGCGTTTTTATTCCCCTACCGGTGATTTAAATTTAAATAAAAAAAGTTCTTTGCAATTGTCACAATTTATTATTAAACAGCTGTGAGTTTGTGCAATTTATTGATTCATGGTCTTCTGTACGCTGAAGGATATTATTACCCTTTAAAATTTTGTATCGTCCGTTTTTCTTCCTGGAGTTTTTAATCATGACCCTGGACTATGTTGCACTGGCAATACTGGCTGCGGTAATTATTATTCTGTTTTACGGGATTATTGTCATCCATGATATCCCTTATGAAATTGCGAAAGAACGTAATCATCCCCACCAGGATGCTATCCATTACGCTGGCTGGGTGAGTCTGTTTACGCTGCACGCACTGTGGCCATTCCTGTGGATTTGGGCCACGCTCTGGCGTGAAGACCGAGGCTGGGGCATGCATAGAATCAGCGAAGAACAACACGACATGCAGGCTCAGATGACCCATTTGACGCTTCAGGTGGACAGGTTAACGAGCGAACTTAACTCGATTAAAAACACCGTTCCCGACAGTGCCGCCGTTGTTGTGACGAAGGAGGATAAATAATGGAAACATTATTACTGCTTACCTATGCGGCCCTGTGCGTCGTTATTTTTAAAGTTTTCCACATTCCTCTGAATAAGTGGACCGTGCCTACGGCCGTACTCGGCGGTATTATTTTCATCACCCTCATCATCCTGGTCATGAATTATAACTTCCCGTTCAGCGACGTCGGTAAACAAGCCTTCCAGACCGTTCCTATCGTGACGCAGAATCGCGGCAGAGTCATTGATGTGCCGGTAAAAGCGAACGTCATGCTGAAGAAAGGCGACATCCTGTTCCGCACGGACCCAACGCCATTCCAGGCCAAAGTCGACGATCTGCGCGCGCAGGTCAAAGAGGCCAGCCAGAACGCGCTTTCCCTCGATGCCGGGCTAAGCCAGGCTCAGGCCGATCTCGCAAAAGCCATTGCCGATCGCGACAAAGCACAGCGCGAGTACGCTCGCTATAACGAGGGCCATGCCAAAGGCGCGTTCTCCGATCAGATGGTCGATACCCGCCGCCAGACATACAAAGCGACAGAAGCGGCTGTGACCGCCGCTCAGGCACAAGTTGAAGAAGCAAAAAACAATCTCAATTCCGTGGTGAACGGCCAGAACACCAAAGTTGCCTCGCTGTTAGCCCAACTACGTAAAGCCGAATTTAAGCTGGAGAATACCGTGGTACGTGCGCCTGCTGCGGGCTATGTCAGTACCGTCGGTCTGCGTGAAGGGACGATGTCCACCGCACTGGGCCTCGCGCCAGTGATGACCTTCGTGCCAGTAGATGCCGATGCACAGAAGACCTACGTGGCCGCCTTCCGCCAGAACTCGGTTCAGCGCCTGCAACCGGGTTATAAAGCAGAGCTGATGTTCCCGTCAATTCCGGGCACCGTCTTCACGGGCGAAGTGGTTGAAGTGCTGCCTGCCATTGGTGAAAGCCAGTTCCAGGGCCAGGGCCGACTGCTGACCACCGCCGATTTGACTAATCAGGGTCGCATCATGGTGAAAGTCAAAGCGACCGATCCGCGACTAGATGACTACAAACTGCCGATGGGTAGCCAGGTTGAAGTCGCGGTCTATTCCGATCACTTCAAAGAGCTGTCACTGATTCGTAAGATTTTGATCCGCATGAGCAGTTGGGAAAACTACGTCTTCCTCGATCATTAATGCCCTCCGTCTCCCGCTCCTGGCGGGAGACGTTTTTGCCGCGTATTTTCAGCTAAGTTAAGTATTTTTTCTTCTTTGCCAGGTCCCCCCGCTGTATGGGAGCGTAAATGCACACCATAAAAACAGGGACACCGAGAAATCATGGCAAAAACATTACACACACTAAAAAAAACCACCGTCGCGCTGGCCCTGTTGGCCACCAGCATCGGTGCCGCACAGGCAGATCAACTGGCGGATATCAAAGCGGCCGGCGTCATCAAAATAGCCACCTTCGATGCTAACCCACCGTTCGGTTCCGTTGATGCGCAGACCCATGACCTGGTCGGCTACGACGTGGATTTCGCGAATGCGCTGGCCAAAGCGCTGGGCGTGAAACTGGAGCTGGTCGCCACCAACCCGGCAAACCGCATCCCGCTGCTGCAGTCGGGTAAAGCGGATTTGATTGTCGCCGATATCACCATTACCCCTGAGCGCGCTCAGGTGATTGATTTCTCCACGCCGTATTTCGTCACCGGGCAGCAATTCCTGGTCCCGAGCAAAGCGGGGGATAAACTCGACGATTACCAACGCGCACGTATTGGGGCAGTCAAAGGGACGACCGGTGAGCAGTCGCTTCATCAGCGCTTCCCGCAATCGCGGGTCCTTTCCTATGATGATATTCCGCTGGCGCTGACCGCGCTGCGCAACGGCAACGTGAAGGCCATTACCCAGGACAGCACCATTCTGGCGGGTCTGCTGGCTGAAGCGCCGGACAAAGCTAAATTCAAAATCCTGCCTGATTTATTGAGCAAAGAAGAGATTGGCGTCGGGGTGAAGAAAGGCGAACCCACGCTGTTGAAAGCGGTGAATGATGAACTGGCGAAACTGGAGCAGTCTGGCGAAGCCACCACCATCTATAACCGCTGGTTTGGCCCACAGACCAAAACCCCGCAGCCGCGCAATTTCACTATCGCTGCCAATCGCTAATATGTTGTCAGGACTTTTCTCTCGCTCCGCGGCTCAGGCTGCGGAGCCCTATCGCCTGCGACAGGCCAGCGTGGAATTTCGCAACGCAGGGAAATCCTGGGGATCAAACCAGGTCCTGCGCGAGATAAATCTGACTATTGCTCCGGGTGAAGTGGTCGCCATCCTGGGCCCTTCAGGCTCAGGAAAATCGACGCTGATTCGCCTGATTAATCAACTGGAAACCCTGAGTGAAGGCGACATTCTGATTGATAACCGCCCTACTCGCCAACTGCGCGGCGCAGCCCTGCGTCAGTTGCGCAGCCGGATAGGTTTTGTCTTTCAACAATTCAACCTTTACGCGCACCTCAGCGCACTACAGAACATCACCCTGGCGCTAAAAGCGGTACATCGGCTCAGTGAGGCTGACGCCACTGCACGCGCCCGCGCATTGCTCGCCAGAGTCGGACTCGCTGAGAAAGCGGATCATTATCCCTCACAGCTCTCAGGCGGCCAGCAGCAGCGCGTCGCCATCGCCCGGGCACTGGCCTCCGATCCGCAAATTATCCTCTTTGATGAACCCACCTCAGCCCTCGATCCCGAAACTATTGGCGAAGTGCTGCAGGTGATGAAACAGCTGGCTCACAGTGGGATCACCATGGTGGTCGTCACCCACGAGATGCAATTTGCCCGTGAAATTGCCGATCGGGTGGTGTTTATCGATGGGGGTGAAATCCTTGAGATTGCGACGCCGCAGACCTTCTTCAACCGCCCCGAGCATGAACGGGCGCGGCGATTCCTCAATAAAGTTCTGGATCCTCTGCATACGGAAGACACTCATCATGCTGACTTTTGACTGGCAGGGAGTGCTCAGTGGTCAGCCACTGCAATGGATACTCTCCGGCTATCTGACCACGCTCTGGGTAAGCGCCATCGGCATGGTCCTCGCAGGGCTGCTGACGGGGCTGTTTCTGCTCCTGCGTCTTGCAGGTGGCCGTATCGGTCGTGGACTGGTAGCCACCTGGGTATCACTTTTTCGCAATACTCCCCTGCTGGTACAACTGCTGTTCTGGTACTTCGCTGCGTGGAATCTGCTGCCACAGAGCCTGCGCGATGACATTAACGCCCCTCACAGCGGGTCAGTGCTGCCCGGTGATGTCTGGTGGCTAAGTCCGGAGTTCCTCTGTTCCGCCTGGGGGCTGGCAGCGTTTACCTCGGCATTTTTGATAGAAGAGATCACCGCCGGAATGCGGGCGGTCTCGCCGGGACAGGTGGAAGCGGCGCTGTCTCAGGGATTCAGCCAGCAGGCGCTGCTGCGCCATATTCTGCTGCCACAGGGATTAACCTACGCCTGGCAGCCCGTGGTGGGCCAGTTGCTCAACTTAATGAAGCTTTCTTCTCTGGCAAGCGGCATTGGTTTTGCTGAACTGACCTACCAGGTGCGACAAATCGAAAGTTATAACGCCCATGCACTGGAAGCATTTGCGGTGGGGACAGTGCTCTATCTGTTGACCGGTATGATCCTGGGATTACTGCTGACTCACCTGCCCGTGGCAAGACGAATACCCACGCGTCAGGCCAGGACGTCGACACAAGGTGAACCTCAGCATGAACGCTAATCTGGCTGTGATTATCGATAATCTTGACTATTTATTGTGGGGACGACTGGCGCACGGAGAGCCGGGCGGTGTGGTCCTGACCCTGCTGATGGCGCTGGGTGCTGCTGCCCTGGCCATTCCTGGCGGTGTACTGCTTGCCTGTGCCGCCTGGCGCTATCGCGGTGTAGTGCGCCGCCTGCTGTTCCTGTGGGCGGAGATTATTCGCGGCATTCCGCTGATCTTTGTGATTTTTTGGTTGTGGTATTTGCTGCCGATGATGACGGGGGGATCGTTGCCCGGGGCGGTTACGGTGACGCTGGCATTGGCCTGGTTTACCAGCGCCGCGGTAATGCATTCGGTGTTGGCAGGCCTGCAAGCCTTGCCTACAGGTCAGTACGAAGCGGCACAAACGCAGGGGTTTAGCGAGAGTCAGGCATTGTGGTTCATCCTGCTGCCGCAGGCACTGCGCAATGTAATGCCCTCTCTGCTTGGCATCCTGATAGCCCTGCTGAAGGACACCTCACTGGCGTTTATCGTCAACGTCCCGGAACTGACCACGGTAGCCGGACAGGTCAATAACCGGGTGCAGATTTACCCGATGGCGCTGTTCATTTTCATCGCGGTCATCTACTACCTGTTGTGCAGCAGTTTAGGCCTGTTAGCACGCCGTTTTCAGCGTCAGGCCGTCTGAACTGGCAAGCCGCATATCCGGTCGCGCCCGCTGTTTTTTGCTTCATACAGCGCCGCATCGGCTTCCGCTAACACCTCGCCTAACTCACGCTGCCAGCCTGAGGCCACGCCAAAACTAACCGTTATCGTGAAAGGTTCCCCTTTCGGCCCTTCGAAGCGCAGTTGACGAATTTCGTTTTGAATACGGGTGGTGTAGCCGGTCACGTCTTCATGGCCCGGCGTACGGAAGACCACCGCAAACTCCTCGCCGCCCAGACGCCCGATAACATCCCCTGGTCGACTGAATTTCTTCAGCGTGGTTGCCAGCGCCACCAGCACTTTGTCGCCGGTGGGGTGTCCCCAGGTGTCGTTGATCGACTTGAAGTGATCGACATCCATCATGATGAGCCACGCCGGATGAACATGCGTGGCCTTCGCCAGCAGATTTTTCGCCAGTTCATCGAACGCCCGGCGGTTAAACAGGTGGGTCAGCGGGTCCTCCTCCGACTGGCGCTGCAAGCGTTTACTCAGGATGGTCTGTTCGCGCAGTTGAGCACCCAGCGTGCCGAGAGAGGAAAACAGCTCCTGTACCTCTTCGGCGGTGCTTTCGTCCATCAGCGTTTCCTGATGCTTCCCGGCGATTATCCCGCTCGCTATCTGGTTGAGGCGTAAAATCGGCTGAAGCACCCGGGAGCGAATATAGAAAATGAGTCCTGCCGTCAGCGCGCAGAGCATGATCAGGATAATGACAATCAGCACCAGATGCAGCAATGCCTGGTGTTCAGCATGGACGTAGTGCTTATTCACCCCGGTCAGATAGGTATTCAGCAGCTGATCAAACGCATTCAGGCTATCGTGATAGCGCACCGCAAAATTTTCGGCATCCACGCTATAAGGCTGATTTGTCACGCTTTCCGACTTGAGCTTATTCAGCAACGCCACACCCTGTGATTCAAATTGCTGACGCACATTATCCAGGCGCTGCGGAAAACCGGGCAAATAGTGGGCTTCTTCACCCTGGGTGCGCAGCAGCCACCACAGCACGTCGATACGCTCCATGCCCCGGCTCAACGCTTCCATATTGCTGAGCGGAATCGGCGTATGAGTGGCGAGCGGGATCAGCACTTGCGAGCCTAATCGCCCGGTCGCATCACGCAATTCCCCCAGTGCCTGCGCACGTAAAATCGGGCCTAGCGCTTTGGGCTCGAGCAGCAGAAACGATGACGTATGCTGGAACAGCGCGGAGTGATAAAAGTCAGTCGCTTCGACCATGGCGCTGATCGAACGCTGCGCTTCCTGTGGGTCGCTCAGCTCCTGATTTCGATACGTATCGACGCTCAAACGCGAATTATTGAGCTGTTCGATGGTCGCCATCAGCAGCGCCGGGGAAAGTAAGTTTTGTGGGATCCGCTCCAGATTACGGTCGGTTATCCGGCGGCTGTCATCAAGGGATTTCCAGGCCTGCGCTTTTCGCTCCATTGGGCTGAGGACCAGTTCATTGGCATAAGCGCGCTCGCTCGCCAGATCGTTGGAAACCTGCAATACATGGTAGAAATCATTGAACTGGATAACATCATTATGGGCGCTGTGCCATGCGTTCCAGGAGAGGGATAGCAACCACCAGGACAAGATTGACGTCAGCACAATGCTGGCGATGGCCGAGCCCCAGAGATAACGTAAGACGTTGGAAGGCGATGATGCTTTTTTGATTCTTTTCATTGGGCAATCAGGCCATAAAATTCAGTAAATGACAGCGGGTTACGCTTAGTCTACCGCAGCCTGTGGGGATCCGGACAGTTTGGTGCGCGATTTTTCGGCGATTTCCACGATATTCTGCTGATGGCCCTGTCCACCACCTTACGAAAGTAAGCCGCCAGACGTCTCCCTGCGCCGGTACTGATGCATTTTCCTCATGACGGCAATCGCGATTTAAGAATAATCCTGCATCCAGTGCCGTCTATGCTTAATGTTTAAAAAATCAACAAAGTCGTTCGTATCTGATTTTGAATCCACGCATTGTGAATACCGGAGGCCTGGCATGAGCAACCAAGGCAAGATCCCTGAAATTCTTCCCCTCACCCTGAAAGTGAACGGCAAAAGCCACCAGCTTGACGTTGATACGCGCACCACACTACTGGATGCGCTGCGCGAAAACCTGCACCTCACCGGCACCAAAAAAGGCTGCGACCACGGGCAATGCGGGGCGTGTACGGTGCTGGTCGACGGTCGCAGGATCAACGCTTGCCTGACGCTGGCGGTGATGCATCAGGATGCCGAAATAACCACCATCGAAGGCCTCGGCACACCTGACAACCTGCATCCGATGCAGGCGGCGTTTATCAAACACGACGGCTACCAGTGCGGCTACTGCACGCCGGGGCAAATCTGCTCGTCGGTTGCGGTGCTGAAAGAAATAGAAGCCGGAGTCCCAAGCCACGTAACGCTGGATTTGGTGTCGTCGCCTGACATGACGGATGAGGAAATTCGCGAACGAATGAGCGGCAATATCTGTCGTTGCGGCGCGTACTCCAACATTCTGGCCGCCATCAAAGACGCCGCCGGGGAGCTAAAATCATGAAGGCTTTCACCTATGAACGCGTGAAAACGCCCGCCGAGGCGGCGGCCAGCGCCCGACGTTCGAGCGGATCGAAATTTATCGCCGGAGGAACCAATCTGCTTGATTTAATGAAGCTGGAGATTGAAACGCCGGTGCATCTTATCGACGTCAACGGTCTGGCTCTGAATCACATCGACGCCACCGACGATGGCGGATTGCGCATCGGTGCGCTGGTACGCAATACCGATTTGGCCGCTGACCCGCGAGTCCGTCGGGATTACGCGGTTCTGGCCAGAGCGCTGCTGGCGGGCGCGTCTGGCCAATTGCGCAATCAGGCCACAACGGCGGGCAACCTGCTGCAACGCACCCGCTGCCCTTATTTTTACGATACCCATCAGCCCTGCAACAAGCGCCTGCCCGGCAGCGGCTGTGCGGCGCTTGAAGGCTTCAGCCGTCAGCACGCGGTCGTAGGTGCCAGCGAAGCCTGTATCGCCACACATCCCAGTGATATGGCGGTGGCGATGCGCTTACTGGACGCGGTCGTGGAAACCGTCGATCCGGACGGACACGAACGCAAAATCCCAATCGCTGATTTTTATCGTGCGCCGGGCAACACCCCACATCGTGAAACGGTCCTGATTCCGGGAGAACTGATCGTCGCGGTGACGCTGCCTGCGCCGCCTGGCGGCACGCATATCTACCGTAAAGTGCGCGACCGCGCCTCGTATGCGTTTGCGCTGGTGTCGGTGGCTGCCGTGGTGCTGCCCGATGGTAGCGGGCGCGTGGCGTTCGGTGGCGTGGCGCATAAACCCTGGCGACAGGCTGAAGCAGATGCGCAAATCCCGCACGGGGCGCAGGCGGTGTATGACCAGCTGTTTCGCCACGCGCACCCTACGCCTGAAAATGCATTCAAGCTGACGCTGGCGAAGCGCACGCTCGCCTCCGTGCTGACCGAAGCGAGGGCCCGGACATGAAATTTGATCAACCCGCAGGTCAAAACCCAATTGATAACCTTACCGTTGTCGGGCATCCCCACGACCGAATTGATGGCCCGCTGAAAACGACCGGCAGCGCGCACTACGCCTACGAATGGCACGATGTGGCTGATAACGTGGCGTATGGCTATATCGTCGGCGCGGCGATTGCCAAAGGGCGGATCACCTCCATGGACATCGAGGCGGCGAAAACCGCCCCGGGCGTACTCACCGTGGTGACCGCGGGCAATGCCGGACCGCTCGGCAAAGGGAGTAAAAACACCGCCATGCTGCTCGGCGGGCCGGTGATTGAACACTATCATCAGGCCGTGGCGCTGGTGGTCGCCGAAACGTTTGAGCAGGCGCGCGCCGCCGCCGCGCTGGTGAACGTGGAATATCGCCGGGATCCCGGGGCCTATTGCCTGGCGGACGAAAAACCCTCCGCGACTGCGCCGAAAGGCGAGGAGGACAAAAACGTCGGCAATTTTGAGGCCGCCTGGGCAACGGCAGCGGTAAAACTGGAAGCCACTTACACCACGCCCGATCAGAGCCATATGGCGATGGAGCCGCACGCCTCGATGGCGGTATGGGAAGGCGAGAAGCTGACCGTCTGGACCTCAAATCAGATGATCAACTGGTGCCACACCGACCTGGCGCAAACCCTGAAGCTGCCGATGGAAAACGTGCGGATAATCTCCCCTTATATCGGCGGCGGGTTTGGCGGGAAGCTGTTTCTGCGAAGCGATGCCCTGCTGGCGGCGCTCGGCGCTCGGGCGATAAAACGTCCGGTGAAAGTCATGCTGCCCCGCCCCGTCATTCCCAATAATACGACGCACCGCCCGGCGACTATTCAGCATATCCGGATTGGCAGCGACAGCGACGGCAAAATCACCGCCATCGCCCATGAAAGCTGGTCCGGTAATCTTTCCGGCGGCGCGCCCGAAACCGCCGTCCAGCAGACCGAACTACTCTACGCTGGCGCGAATCGCCATACGGCTTTGCGACTGGCGAAACTTAATCTGCCGGAAGGCAACGCCATGCGTGCCCCCGGAGAAGCGCCGGGTCTGATGGCGCTGGAAATCGCGATGGACGAGCTGGCTGAAAAAGCCGGTATCGACCCGGTGGCGTTTCGCATCCTGAATGACACCCAGGTCGACCCTGCTAATCCTGAGCGGCGTTTCTCGCGCCGCCAGCTGGTGGAGTGCCTGCGCACCGGAGCAGAACACTTCGGCTGGAAACAACGCAACGCGACGCCCGCTCAGGTTCGCGATGGACGCTGGCTGGTCGGCATGGGCGTGGCGGCAGGTTTTCGAAACAATCTGCTGACCAGGTCCGGCGCGCGCGTGCATCTGGATGGCAACGGCAACGTGACGGTTGAAACGGACATGACCGACATCGGCACCGGCAGCTACACCATTATCGCCCAGACGGCGGCGGAAATGCTCGGCGTGCCGATGGCAAAAATTGACGTCCGGCTGGGCGATTCCCGCTTCCCAATCTCCGCCGGTTCCGGTGGGCAATGGGGGGCCAACACCTCGACGGCAGGCGTTTATGCCGCCTGCGTGAAGCTGCGTGACGCCATCGCCAGCAAACTCGGTTTTGATGCGACCCAGGCGCATTTCGCCCACGAAGAAATCATCGCGGGCGACAGGCATATCAAACTCAGCGAGGCGGCGTCAGACGGGACATTAACCGCCGAAGACACCATCGAATTTGGCTCCCTCGATAAGCAGTATCAGCAATCGACGTTTGCGGGGCATTTTGTCGAAGTGGGCGTGGATGCCGCGACCGGAGAAGTCCGGGTCCGGCGAATGCTGGCGGTATGCGCGGCAGGACGCATTCTTAACCCGAAAACCGCACGCAGCCAGGTGATTGGCGCGATGACCATGGGCCTCGGCGGAGCGTTGATGGAAGAGCTGGCGGTCGATACGCGACTGGGCTATTTCGTCAATCACGATATGGCGGGCTATGAAGTGCCCGTTCACGCCGACGTGCCGGAGCAGGAAGTGATTTTCCTTGAGGACACCGATCCAATTTCATCCCCGATGAAAGCCAAAGGGGTCGGCGAACTGGGGCTGTGCGGGGTCAGCGCGGCGATCGCCAACGCCGTGTATAACGCCACCGGCGTGCGGGTTCGCGATTACCCGGTCACGCTGGATAAGTATCTCAGCGCCCTGCCAGAGTTAGTGTAAGGAGACGCGATGGGACAGAACGCGATATGCATCGCCCCTGCTGATACACCGCGGGTTACGCCTGAGCAGGCGTTTCTGACCGATGACAGCCGGGAGATTTTACGCTTTGCGCTCGAGGCATTAACAGCCGGAATGGGCGCGGCGCTGGTGACACTGGTAGCGATTCGCGGCGGCGCGGCACGCTCGCTGGGCGCACAAATGGCGGTGCGCGAAGACGGCTTATACTGCGGCTTTGTCTCCGGTGGCTGCGTAGAGGCCGCCGTGGCTTACGAGGCGATGTCGGTCATTGCCTCGGGCCAGGACCGCGAGGTGCGCTACGGCGAAGGCTCACCTTATTTCGATATCGTTCTGCCCTGCGGCGGCGGTATCACGCTCAGCATTCATCGGCTGCGCTCTGCGCAACCGCTGCTGGCGGTGCTCAACCAACTGGAACTACGCCAGCCCGCCGGGCTGCGCTATTCGCCGCAGTCACAGACGCTGCAAAGTATCGCCCCGCCGCCCAAAACAGGCTGGCAGGGCGACGACTTCGATAACGTTTACCGCCCCGGCGTGCGGGTGATTGTATTTGGTCGCTCCATTGAGGCGCAGACCACCGCTGCGCTGGCGCAGGCCATCGGTTATGACGTCCACACCTGTACCGATCTCGACGCGCATATCGACAAAATTATCGATACCGACACCGCGGTGCTGCTGCTGTGGCATGACCTGCACCGCGAACTGCCCGTTTTACAGGCCGCCCTTCGCGGCAGGCCGTTTTATATCGGCGCGCTGGGCAGCCATCGGACGCATTGTCAGCGCAGCCAATCGCTGAGGGAACTTGGCTGGAGCGAAGACGATATCAAACGGATCAAAGCCCCGATCGGCATCTTTCCCAAAGCCCGCGATGCGCGATCGCTGGCGCTTTCGGTGCTGGCAGATGTGGCGGCGGTACGCCTGCAAACCGGGGAACCGTAATGCCCTCCCCCGTGGTGATCATTCTGGCCGCAGGACGTGGCGAACGGTTCCGGGCGAGCGGTGCCACGACGCATAAACTCGATGCGCTACTGCACGGTCAAACCGTGTTAACGCATGTGATTCAGGCGGTAAAAGACGCAGAGCTGGAATGGCATCTGGTCAGGCCGGAAGGCGGCACGGGTGGCATGGGCGAATCCATTGCGTTAGGCGTCAGCGCCACGCCGCACGCCGCAGGCTGGTTGATTCTGCCCGGCGATTTACCGCTGATTCAGCCCAACTCACTGCGGCGCGTCGCCGAAGGATTACGCGAAATGCCGGTGGTGGTGCCGCATTATCGCCAGCAGAAAGGGCATCCGGTGGCGTTCAGCCATGACTTTCTGCCACAGCTGACGGCCCTGAAAGGGGACATAGGCGCGAAAGAGATTGTGCATAGCGCCCGGCTTTGGCACCAGGTTCTGGATCTGGCCTTAAAGGATGTTGGGATTGTGCACGACATCGATACGCTGGCGGATTTAGCGCAGGCAGAGCTGAAACCGTATTAATGAACAGTTCTAATTAACCCTAGCGAATTACACCCTCTAATCAAATAAATCACCCTGCGCTATTCTTTGCCGACACAACAGCGAAGGATAACGTCATGCAATCTGTAAAACTGAACAACGGTATTGAAATGCCCCTGTTGGGCTTTGGTGTATTTCAGATGACGGATGCCGCCGAATGCGAACGCGCCGTAATTGATGCCATCGAAACCGGGTATCGCCTGATTGATACCGCCGCCTCTTATCAGAATGAAACTCAGGTCGGCAATGCGCTGAAACAGAGCGGTATCGCGCGCGATGAACTGTTTGTCACCACCAAACTGTGGCTACAGGACACACATTACGAAGGCGCTAAAGCGCAGTTCGAACGTTCTCTCAATCGCCTGCAGCTGGATTACGTCGACCTTTATCTGATTCACCAGCCTTATGGTGACGTGCACGGCGCATGGCGCGCGATGGAAGAACTGCATCAGACCGGGAAAATCCGTGCCATTGGCGTGAGCAACTTCCACCCGGACCGTCTCGCCGACCTTACCGCATTTAATAAGGTGGTTCCGGCAGTTAACCAGATTGAAGTGAACCCGTTCAACCAACAGCTGCACGCGGTGCCGTGGATGCAAACCCACGGGATCCAGCCTGAGGCATGGGCGCCGTTTGCGGAAGGGAAAAACGGCCTGTTCCAGCATCCGGTGTTGACCACCCTCGGCGCGAAATACGGTAAAAGCGTGGGCCAGGTTGTCCTGCGTTGGATCTTCCAGCGCGGCATTGTGTCGCTGGCGAAAACGGTGCGTAAAGCGCGGATGGAAGAGAACATCACTATTCTCGACTTCGAACTCAGCCAGGAAGACATGCTGCAAATCACCGCGCTCGACAGCGCAACCAGCGCGTTCTTCTCGCATCGCGATCCGGCGATGGTGCAGTGGCTGACCGGCCGTAAACTCGACGTGTAATGAGGAATTGTTAATGCAAAAACGTTATTTCGGTAAATCTGGCCTTGAAGTCTCAGCGCTGGGTCTGGGCTGCATGGGCCGCTAAGGTTCTGGCTGGCTTGTCGCGGTTGGCAAGCCAGCTATTCCGAATAGCGCAGCGCGTCGATCATCAGCGCAAACGCCGGAGGATGCTGTTTGCGGCTCGGGTAATACAAATAATATCCCGGGAACGACGGGCACCATTCCTGCAACACCTGAACCAGCTCGCCAGATTCAACCTGCGCCTGAATCGCATCTTCAGGAATGCAGGCGATACCAAACCCGGACAGCACCGCATCGATGCGTTCTGGCAACAAATTAAACGTCAGTTGCCCGTCCACTCTGACACGCAGCGGCTTCCCTTCCCGTTCGAACTCCCAGTGATAAAGCCCCCCGGCAGTCGGCAAACGCATATTGATACACCGATGATGCTGTAGCTCATGCGGCGTTTTCGGGGCCGGATTCTCAGCGAAATAGGCCGGCGAGCCGACTACCGCCATCCGCATATCCGGGGCGATTCGCACCGCGACCATATCTTTATCCACGCTTTCGCCCAGACGAATGCCCGCATCAAAGCGCCCTTCAACGATATCAACAAAGCCGTTATCAACCACCAGCTCAACGTTGATCTCCGGGTATTCACGCAGAAACGGTTTCAACTTTGGCCACAGCACGCTGCGCGCCGAATGCTCTCCGGCGGAAATACGGATATTGCCGGAGGCGCTCCCGTTCAGTTGAATGAGCGTTGACAGCTCCTGTTCGAGATCAGCAATGCGCGGTTCGAGGTAGGCGATAATCCGCTCCCCCGCTTCTGTCGGCGCCACGCTGCGGGTGGTTCGGGTCAGCAGCCGAATGTTCAGCCGCTCTTCCAGCGCCTTGATGGCATGGCTCAATGCCGACTGTGAAACACCCAGCTTACCGGCCGCTTTGGTAAAACTTCGCTCTCTGGCCACCACCAGAAAGATCTGTAGTTCGTTGAAGTTTTCTTTAAGCATGGCTCATTCCTTTTTGAACGCGACGACGGGTGGGGACTCACAAGGGAGAGTAACAGCTAGCGCCTGCGATTGCTTCCGGGGAAACGCACGGTCACCCAGTTGAGGATTTGCGGCGATTAAATATATGCCTGATATTTACCGAGCGTAATGATTACGTATATTCCACAACGTTGTTGTTCATATTTGGATTCGGACCTCTTTCATTAAGAATGATCCCATTTACATCGACACATCCCGCTCCGTTTGGTGTATATTACCTGCCCAGAGAAAATTGCGAAATTCCGGGCCGATGAGCGAGACATTCCGATTCAATCTCAGCGCCTGAAGGACGTGTTAAAGCATATAAAGGAATGACATGTACGGGTTAGTTTTGATTATCTCATTTGCCACCGGCGCGACTCAAAGCAACGTTATTGGGGCCTACAGCAGCCTGGCGCAGTGTGAGGCGGCATCGCAATCTCACCCTTCTGACACACATTGCGCTTACATCGATCCAGATAAAGGCCTGCTCGCAGTCAAACCGAAGAACAACGATGCCACGCAGTCCTGACACCAATATCGCGCGTCCGATCGGTCCGAACTAATAATTCCCGCTGACGCGCTATCTGCCTGATAGCGAGATGATTGTCGTCTCATGATGATTATGCTGCTTTATATAATCGATGAATGTTCTGAAGCCATACGACAGATATTTTCTGCTGGGATAATAAAGTTGAAAGCCGGGTCGTGCAGGCAACCACTCTTCAAGTACAGAGACTAAAACACCATCATTGATGTAAGTGGCGACCTGATCATGCAATAAATAGCCCATCCCAACGCCCTGTAGAACAAGATCTAACTCCAGGTCGAGGTCGTCAACGGTGATATTACCGCCGACGGCGGTTTCAATCTTGTTGGAATTTCGTTCAAACTCCCAGTAATAAGGCCGGCCGCCAGGAAATTGAAAACGGATGCATTCATGTTGCATCAGTGTCTCCGGAGTGGCCGGTTTGCCGTAGCGTTCAAAATAGCCCGGAGTCGCGACCACAGCGAAACGCACCGATGGGCCAATTGGAATAGCAATCATATCTTTTTCAACAATCGCGTTTAGCCTCACTCCTGCGTCAAACTGCCCACTGACAATATCGGTAATTCGGTCATCGGTCGTTATCTCAACTTTAATGTCCGGGTACCGGGCTACAAACCCAGCCACCGCACGCGAGAGATACAGGCGTGCCCCTTGGCGTACCGCGTTGATGCGTACCGTCCCCATTGGGCTGTCTCGATATTGGTTTAGCTGGTCGATGGTCAGATGAATATCTTCAAAAGCAGGGCGTAGTCGGTCATAAAGTTGCTGACCTGCTTCGGTGAGCGATACGCTGCGTGTTGTTCGACTAAATAAGCGAATTTTTAAACGTTGTTCCAATAGTCGAATCGAATGGCTCACGGCCGATGATGAAATTTCCAGCTCTTCGCCTGCCTGTCGAAAACTGGCATGTTTGGCGACAGCAATGAAAGTGGTGAAATCTGTCAGAGGATTTTTCATTCGCAGCGGCTCATAATTAGTGAGTATTTCTCAACAACCCATACTATTTACTGATATTTATAGCATGAATTTGGTGATGTAGAGTCCTCACATCAACACACATGTGAGGAAAACATCATGAAACAGCAATTCGCATCAAACACCTACTTAGTATGGGCACATCCTCGTGTCGACTCGCTTACAGCGGCGATAGTAGGAGAAATCAAGCAAGAAGCAGGACGCCAGAACATGGGCATTACCGAGCTCGATTTATATCGCGCTAATTTTAATCCGGTTCTGGCCCCTGACGAGGAGCCTGACTGGTCAAACCCAGATAAAGTTTTCTCACAGGAGGTTACCGAGCTTTTTCAGGCTATGGAAAATCATGACAACATCGTGGTTGTGTTCCCAGTGTGGTGGTTCGCCTTCCCCGCAATACTAAAAGGATATATTGATCGTATTTGGAACTATGGATTAGCCTATGGGCGTGGGCATAAACTGCCCGTTTCATCGGTTCGTTGGGTAGCATTAGTGGGGGGTGCCGAAGAAAAATTTAAGCAGATGGGTAAAGATACGTTTATGGCAGACCAGCTTAATGGCCTGGCAAAATACTGTAGAACACCAGATTCAGATGTGGCATTTCTTTATAATACAATTGGCTTTGAAGAGAACATCGATAACGCGGATAAGCATTATCAGCAACTGTTGGCACAGGCCCGTTCAGTGGTGGTTGAGCTGACAGATAAAGGACATGAAACAGACAACACAACCAGCGCGTAAATTACTGATGCCAAACGATCCTGCTTATCTCGTACGTTCATATTGTCACCATCAATCAACGTACTTTGAGTCCTAATAATGAATTAGCAAAAGCCCCAAACTAAGGGGCTTCTAACATAAATTTTAAAGGGAGCTTTTTTCTCTCTCAATCTCTACCTGACAAACATCATCATTTGTAAATGAGTACTGGAGGTAGACATAACCTTGTGCGGAACTGTTCGCCCTGGCTTCAATTGAGATCGCGCCAATATTATTTTTAAGCGACGTTTCTTTTGTTTCCTTCCAGGTGGAAAATAAGAAGCGTTCTTTTTTATTTAGCTCCATCATCCAGTCCTGAGGTTCTTTCCATATTGAACCTACTGATCTGATTCTTTGTGGTTTCCCGCTCAGATTTGAATGTTTCGGCAAGTTCGCCACTGCGGGTCTGGTCAGATACTGCCATTTGGTTGGCTCCAGAAAGGAAAAACCCGCCAGGTGGCGGGTTTTTTAAGATAATAGTTATTACTGTGGGGATTTTATAAAGTATGTTTTTTTAAATAAACGATCATCAGTCATCATGAACTTTGACAACTCATCAGAAATTACCTTATAGACAACTGTATCTTTGTCAATGGTTATTTCTTTCTTACTGAGAGTCAGATCATACGATGGGAAGTTTTCAGAACGATATTCCGTATGCGTTTCCATCGTCAAAGTCGCAGGTATTTTAAAAGTCAGCGTTTCTTTGGTAAGTTTTTTGTCATTAGGTTTATCTTTATTATAGTTATCAAGCAACGTCTGAATTTTTTCATCCACTCCATCCATATACGAACCGCTGGACAATCCTCTGGTTGTAAAAACCACCGATTTATCATCAGAGAAACGGAGGACCACATCAACTAATGACCTTTCACTGTAAACCTTCCCTAAATTTACATGCCCATTATCTGTTTCGAGGATATTTTGTTTTTTAAAATCGATATTACCCGACATCATTGCTGCTGAAAAAACAACAGCGACGCTGATGATTGCGCCTGCCATAATAACTTTCATCGTTCTTCCTTAAATAAATACATTCAAAAGAAGCTAATTAATTTTCTTACAAGGGAGCGAACCGATAATTTTCGGTGCATCCATACTGTTCTGTAGCAACTGAACATTCAGAAATGCTTTGCCATTACGCTTCACGAACTCAAATCCGTAGTTATTGCCATCTCGCGCAGGCATGAGTCCCATGTCCATTTTCATGTTTGCATAGTCACCATCCTTTCCCAGAAATTTAACTTTCTACGATGTGACAGTTTCTCCGTTAATTTTGGTCATCACTTCACCAGTCATTGTGTAGTTACCACACTGAATGGCAGCCATAACTGGAGTAGCCGCCAGGAAAACTAACGCCAAACAGAAACGTTTCATTAGAGCCCTTTTTCCCTCGCAGAGAATGAAGTCAAATCAGCCGCGCTTCACACATCATATCCATGTACCACGCCTGGCCCCTTGTATCACAAGTGTACATAATCCCGCGCACAATATAAACGCTGTCCGTCGCTATGCTGACAGGCTGCGCAGTGGTACCGCTAAGGGTGATATTGCCGTCGATGTTCTGGTCGGTAATCTGACCACCAGCCATCGAAATATCGTTATTCGACAGCGCGGTGCGGTAGACGGATGCCTGGTCAAGCTGAATCAGTCCGTTAACACGGATGTTCGGGTTAATCAGCGCGCGAACGTTAACGCCGTTGCCGATAGTCTGCTGCGGCATGCCGATAAGCCCGGTGGCGCTGTTGAGCACAATCGCGTTGTGAACATACTCGTTATTCGCCACCATCTGGCGCTGACCGTCAACGAATTGCCATGTTGCGCCGCATTGTGTGGCCACGTTATCCATAAGGTGCCTGGTAATGCCAAACAGCACGCGCCCGCGAGGATATACGGTAACGGGCATTTCCGTGGTCAGGCCTTCCGTTGCATCTTTGGCTTCGAAGTCCTTCATCAGTGCGCGGTTCACATCAGCGACGGTGTACCCGGCGGACAATGTTTGCGAGGTAATGCTGGTGGCAAAAGCCTGGTCAGTATCGGCAGCCTGAATCAGAACGTAAGAATCGATGGGATTATCTTTACCGGTCACCGAATAGCGGATTTCCCCGCTAAAGATCAGGCCGTAGTTTCTCCCGTCGCTCTGTCCCACGTCCGTCGCGTCGACTTCTCGAACCGTTCCGGCGTCAGCCGCAGATACCTCCGGCGCGATACCATCGTAACCAGCAATCAGCCGCACCTTTGAGAACTCCTTCCCGGTAATACGATTGATGGTAGTTGCCGACAGGTTGTAGATTTTGAACGTTCCCACCCGCGATGCGCTGCTGATGTTGAACCAGTCGATCGTAAAGGTCACTTTAAAATCGCTGAGTTCAATACCCTGACCGTTTTCGTCGACCAGCTGCAGCTCGAAGTGCCGCATCCAGTTCGATGACATACCTACTCCGTTAAAACCAGTAAATGACTGCGGGCGCCCAGGTCCGTTTTTGTCGGATAGTCCTGCGTGCTGTCATCGCAAGCGACCACCAGATTAAAACCGAGAGCCATGTACGCATACTGCGCCAGCAGTTCAGCGCCGGTAACCAGTGGAGTACCGGAAATAACTGGCTGCGCTCTGTCGTCCAGCAGATCCATAATCCAGTACAAGTCCCGCTAGGTGATACTTATCCTGTATGTGGTCCCTGCGATAGTAATGCTGAATTGCTGGTTATCCGCTGTCAGCGGAATTTCCTGAATAGCCATTATCCGAGCCCCAAAAGCGATGCCACGTTTCCACTGAAGCTTTTCAACAGTGAGCTGTTAGGCGGCTTGGTGGTTTTCGTGCCAGTGTTCAGCACTGCCGACGTGCTCACCCCATATTTCATATCGGTTTTGTCTGCCACGCTGATTTGCTGCGTCTGCGATATGAGGACTTCACGAAGGGTGAGGGCGGCGGACAGGATATTTTCAGTCGTCTTATCAGTCGTCACCTCCATCGCGCGGATCAGCATGTTGCTGTAAAGGCGCTTACCGGTTATCACATCGAAAGGAATGCGGCTGGCCTGCAGGTTCAGCAATTCCTGATACGTCTCCTGCGGACTCAGGCCAAGACTCAAGCCGATAGCAGAGGTATCCGCAAAATCCAGCAGCGAGCCGCCCCCGGCAAACCCCACCTCCATCACAACTTCAGAGGGCTTTTTGTAGGCGTGATCAGCAATTGCGGCTCCGACCCCGACGGGATGCTCCGTGATTTCGAGCGTATCACTGTGTTTCTCTGATACGACGACAATCGGAATAATCATCCCGATTTTTCTGGACTGCTGCTGAAACAACGTGGAAAGAATGTCCATTAGCCCACCTTTAACCTGATTGCCGCGCATCACCTGGGCGTTAGAGGACTGCTGGCGGCGCTCGACCTCGTTTCCAACCGCGCGCGCGTCACCACCACCATAAATGTGATAGGTGTTCTGCTGATTCACCTCTGCTGCCTTACCGCCAATACCTGCAACGGCCGCTTTATTGATGAGGTGACGAAAGTAGATTTTTCGACCATTCTCATGATGAATAATGCTGCTCATCAGCGCGGACATGGTTTGTGGACCCTGCATATTCAGGGCCATTTTTTGGGTTTACACCCAGGCGCTGAGACACGGCCTGAATATGCGCGGCGGTGTTGTTATTGTCAGAAGGTGGCGCCCAGGTGAAGATGATTTTGTCCACGCTATTGATGCCGCGCCCGGCGTAAAGCATCAGTTGGCGGGACAATGCACGCAGACCATCGAAAGAGGATTCAAACCGGGCGAACCGCCCCCCGGGGCGTTCCAGAGAAGCTCCTCTCTGCCCGGCAACGTTCAGATTCCCGGAGTTGTTGTTCCTTTCCCCTCGCTTCGCTGCCTGGGCGTGCTGCGTTAAGGCGGGCGGGAATAGAAAATTTCCGCTTCCATGACCTGCGACACACCTGGGCAAGCTGGCTTGTACAGTCCGGCGTGCCACTCAGTGCGCTACAGGAAATGGGTGGGTGGGAAAGTATCGAGATGGTGCAGCGTTATGCACATCTGGCACCGAATCACCTGACGCAGCATGCCATGCAAATCGACTCATTCCTGGCGGGGAATGGCACAAATATGGCACAAGGCTCTTTTGCTGAACTGGTGAATATCGCGTGAACCCGCGTGGTTAGTGGTGCGATAATAGGAGTCGATAAATACAATCAAAATACTGATTTAATTGAATAAATTAAAATCGAAGAATAAAACTATACACACAGCTATACACATAGTCGAATGCGTTCATTTTTCATACATCCTCTTTAGGCCAAAATGTGGACACGAGTTCTACTCACCTCCACGATTATCTGCCCCACTTATCACCCTAAGCAAATACGCCAAATCGATGCTACTAACGTCGAAGCGTTAAACCTAAATCCCATGGAAATACATCGATGAATGAGGTGCTTGAAACTGCTGCCCAGTTGATTTTTACGTCTTGTGAGCTGCTCAGAAGTTTTTCACTGTCACTATCCCATTCGAAATCACTCGGTAACAATTGCCCAGGTGCATGAGGCGACAATGCACCAAAGACAACATAATTCCATGCTCCCGGCGGCCCTTCTCTTCCTGAAACTACGAGTTCTTGATGCCGTAAGGATTCCCTATACTCCAAAGTTAAGTGTTCCTCTTCCACAAGATCTTTTAAGGTTAATCTTCCCAGCGGTGGGCAGCAAAGATGCCAAGAAGGAAATTCGAAAGTTGTATCATGGTCAATCAATGCCACTGCGATGGTTTCGATAGAATCATTTGAGTTGAATGTCAGAGAAACCAGTGAGTCTGAAAACCTGTATCCCCACCATTTATCGCCTATTCGGTTAGGAACACCTAGTTGCTGCTCAACCCAGCGAGATGGAGCACCAAGTTCTATACCTGTGAATATATTTTCAGGTGTTCTACGTCGTTCGATACGAACATTAGGTCTTGCTAACTTTGACCTTAAAAAACGAACTCCGTGCTTACTCATTGCGAGCCAAATGAGTGCTACACCACCAACAAAACTTCCAACCGCATTAACCATAATATCCTTGACAGGTATATGAGCTAATAGCATCTGCAATTGCACAATCCAAGCATCCTGCGCCATTTTTATCCTCATTGAATGCCGACGATTTGACCGCCCCATTATTTTAAAATTACTTTCAAAATAATACTGTAAACACGGTACAGAATTATATGGTAGTGAGCAGGCAATAGAGGATGAAAAAAGTTTTTTTAGGTTTTACTGTTCACACTGTTCACCTTTGGTTTTTTATCAATAATTTCATCGAGATACAGGGTGAACATACGGTGAAGGGTGAACAGTCGATTGTTCACCTCGTGGGACAGTCAGGCATAAAAAGACCGGCGGTTGCCGGTCTGAGGTGGGTTATGTCGCTGCGGATTCATCGCACTTCGGCAGCCAGTCGCCGTTGCTGTCCTCCCTGAGCGTCAGGTTGGTTTGCGTGCCCTGTTTGGTGTGCCGCTTCTCGTAGTTCATCCCGTACTCTTTCAGCATTATCGGCAGCCCCAGCCCGAACATTTTCAGGCTCAGCACGTGCTTGTAGCCGTTCGCCTCCATATAGACCAGATAGGCGTGATAGAGATAGTTACGGGGCTGTCGCGGGATGATATTGGCATTCCCCATAAACATCCCGTTCGTCTGCGGCAGCGCTTCCAGATAGCCGCAAAAATCAAACGTCGGGTCGGCATCGCGCTTAATGCTGAGTGCCTCGTCTGAGTTCTGCTGTGACTGGAGCAATGCGCGCGCCGTCATCGGGTCGCTGAACTGCTGCATAAGCTGGCGCACGATGACGGCCAGCTCGCATGCGATTTTGTCCCTGAGCTGTGGGTCGCGCTCCGCCGGGGCAATTTGCTCCGGGAAGTGGATGATTACCCGGCGACGGGAGACGCCGCCGCTGCGATCGGTGAAGCGCATCGGGTTATTGTTCACGGCCAGAATCACCGCCGGGATATAGGCCGAATAGGCGTCACGGTATTTCGGGTCGACCGACACGGCATCGCCGCCGGTGATGGCCTTAAGTCCTGCACCGTCCCCGCTCCATTTCTCCTGGTCAGGCAGGCGTATCAGCGAGAAGCCAATTAGTGCGGCGCGTTCACGAGGTGATTCCAGCGTTTCGATGGTGGCTGACGTGGCGTTGTCTTCCCCGGCGAGCAGGGTCGCGATTTCGGCCAGAATACTTTTCCCGCTGCCGCCGGGTCCGGTGACTTCGAGAAAGAGCTGCCAGTCGTAGCGGTTCGCCAGCACCATAAACAGCGCTGCCAGAATCACATCACGCTTTTCAGCGTTCCCGCTGGCCGCCCTGTCGAGCCAGCGCCAGAAGTTTGGCGCGTGGGTTTCCAGCGTTTCGCCCTCCACCGGCGGGGTAAAATCCACGTCGCACAGGGTGCGCAGCCAGTGGGATTTGCTGTGTGGGCTGAACCCACCGGTGAGGGTATCGAGCACACCGTTGCGAAAGCCAATCAGACGACGTGCCGGGGCGGCCTGCTGCGGGATAATCAGTTTCAGGGTATCGACCACGGAGGCAATTCTCCCCGACGAGAACGGGGCGCGCAGGCGCTGGAACAGCCCGGCCACGTCGCGTGCAAAGTCCGACGGCGGGATGATTTTCCATGTCCCGGCTTCATACCGGGAGAGGAGCTGGCCGTTCGCATCCACGGCCAGCGCTTCGCCGTAATGCTCATGCACCCGCATCGCCTTTTCGCTGGTACTCATGGCGGTAAATTCCGCCTCGCTCATGGTGTCGAACGGGCTTTGCGCCGCTGGCCGGATGGCATCGAAAATCGCTTTGCGCGTGGCGTCCTCTCCCTGCTGCATAAAGGCATCATTCCAGTCACCGAATACCGGCGGGAGGGCAACCGTGCCCTCACAGGCCTGTGCGGCCGCTGCGGCCTTAGTCTGGCCGTTCCCGCTGAGGTCGCGGTCGGCAGCGAGGACAATCTGACAGGCCGGGTGTTTCTGACGGGCAAGGCTCGCCAGAGAAAGGAGGTTCACGGACGAGAGCGCCACCATGACGGTTTCGCCGGTCAGGTGATGCACGGTGAGCGCAGTCGCGTAGCCCTCCGCTATCCACAGCCGTTTTCCCGCTTCTTTTTTCCCTTCGATAAGGTGATAGGCTCCTTTTACCGTTCCGCCTTTCAGGGTGCGTTTGAGGCCGTCAGCATTAATGAGCTGAACGTTAACCACCGCGCCGGTATCGTCCTGCAGCGGCACGATTAAATCACCGGCGCGGTAGGTCACACCGCCGGTCTTGTGTGTGGTGGTCAACGTCAGGCATTCGAGCGCAGGAAAGCCCTTGCGGGTCAGGTAAGCATTGCCGGTGGCCGGGCGGGTCTTCTCCAGAAGCTTTGCGGCAAGCGTGGCTGCGGCTTTGCGGCTGGCATCAGTTTCAGTCTCAGCGACAGCAATCATGTCCTCAGCAACAGGCGGCAGGCTGCCGGTCAGGGCGCTCACCTTCCCGGCCGCCTCCGAGGGCGACACGCCGAACACCTTCTCGACCAGTTTCAGCCCGTCACCCGCGCCGCACTGGTTGCAGAACCATGTCCCGCGTCCCTCTTTATCGTCAAAACGAAAGCGGTCAGAGCCGCCGCACATCGGGCAGGCCTGATGCCGGTTTTTAATCACCTTAACACCCAGCGCCGGGAGAATGCGCGGCCAGTGGCCGCACGCCTGTTTTACGGTTTCCGTTACGTTCATTTTCATCGTTATTTTCTCCCTCAGTGCACAACCGGCGCGGCGATATGTCGGGCGCAGAGTTCATCCATTACGGCGAGCCCCAGAAAGGACAGTGACGGCGCGGCTTTCAGTGGACCGGCTTCCATTAAATCTTCCAGCAGCGCACAGGCAATCTGACGGCCTTTTTCCTCACCGTGATGGCGCAGATAAAACCCTTCCAGCTCGGTGGCAATAGCACTTTCCAGCGTATCGAGGGTGAGCTGCGGATAGCGGTGCTGACGTTCGCACAGGGTCAGCCAGGCACAGGCCACGGCACGACGATACAGGGCGGCGCGTAGTACCGGCGGTAACGGCTTTTTCATACGCTACCCTCCCCGGCCAGCCAGCGCTGATTGCAGCGTTCGACCACGCCGTCGAGCTGGGCGGTCATCAGGTAAATCACGGAGTTAAGCTGCGACTGCTGCGCGGGGTCGCGACGGAGGGTGGTGCAGTCCTGCTCCTGCATCATGGCACTGACAAAGTGGCCGACGTTGCGCAGGTGCTCAAGGCATTCGAGTTCTTTAATGCTGAGGGTAGTGTGTTTCATGCGTGTCCCTCCGCAACCGGCAGACGGCCAGCAAACGAGAGGACGTAATCACGAACGAGGGAAAGACGTGCGGCGTGCTCGTTACCGGCAACGGTGCGGAGCATACAGATACGGGGTTTACGGTCTGCGCGGCGAACGGCGGCAAACACGAAGATAAATTGCGGGTGTGACGGGGTGAGGATCGTAGCCATAAGGGCAACCTCCATTGAGTAGCGGTTATCGCCACCACCGGAGCTGCAAATCTCATGGGTGGTGGCCCGAACAGGGTTTGCAGTACCGGCCTCAATGGATACCGGCCAGCCCGAAGGCTGCCCCGCCCGAACCACCATTATCTGACAGAAGCCACGGTGTAAACACCACAGCCCGAAAAATGGGTGTGCCTGAGCTACGACGTAAAAAAAGACGCATGGCGCGTCTGGTGTCGCCATTGAGTTACACGGGCTGCAAATCCCGGCTGTCGATTTTGCGACAGCGGGAAAACTATACCTGGAAACGGCGAACGGAAGCAAGCCAGAAAAAGGAGCTTCCAGAAGAACGGCCATCATCATGCGTCACAGCTCCGGTTACGGTCGGCGATCCGCTCGGCCATCCATGCGGTAATTTCTGACTGCGCCCACGCCACATTTTTACCGCCAAGTGAGATCTGTTTCGGGAAAGCCTCCCGGCTGATGAGGTCATAAATCGTCGAACGGGACAAACCGCACAGGTGCATCACTTCGGGCAGGCGAATAAAGCGCTCCTGAACGGCGTCAGGAAACGGCACTGGTGGGGCGACTGGCGCAGAAGACGGGGAAGAAAAAGCGGTGTGCATCGGGCTACCTCATAAAGTCCATACAGTGCCGGTCGTGTCCGTCCGGCCTCGGGTAGCTCTCTATTTTGTGAATATTTTCTCTCAGGGCAACAAGTCATTTTGCACCGACTCACTACACAACAAATTGTTAACAGGTGAATGGCAAACACTGGCAAAGCTATTGTATATGCTGGCATTTGGTTGCACCTGATTGCACTATCTATTATTCATTTTTGTGGTTGTTTTAATTTTATTAATACAAAAAAAGTCTAAGTAAAAAACTCAGCTGAACAGGAAGCCGGTGAACAGTGGTGAACAGACGGTGAACAGTCAGCCCCTCAACTGTTCACCCTTTAACATACTGTATTACTTATATTTTTATTGAAGGTGAACAGTGGTGAATAGTTATCAGTAAAAAAACAAACAGAGAGAGGGTTTTCCTTCGACCTTTTTCTGGCCAGCCGGGTTTTACCCCCTTGCTTGTGCCAGAACTGCCACAACCGCAATGAATCGAGATGTTGTGTGATGAAGGGCAGAATCATTTCAGGTTGAACATACGGAGAGCCTGAACATGAAACCCGAAACAATCATTTCCGCCCTGCAGAACGTTGCCGCTAAACAGAACGCGGAAAGCGAGAAGCACATCACCGCTAAACTGACCGTATTCACTGCGGCCAGAGACACCCACGCAGCCAGCATGGAAAAGCTGAAAGAGATTGATACATCGATTGAACGCTGTAAGCAGGAGCGACAGACCGCCCTCGATGAGAGCGCAGAGGCGGAGCAGGACTGGCGCAGTCGCTTCCGTAACCTGCGCGGTAATCTCACTCCTGAAATGAAAGCGGAGCACAGCAAGCGCATCGCCAGTCGGGAGCTGGCCGACGAGTTCACCGGCCTGATTGCGGAGCTGGAGACTGACCGGAGTCGTGCCATGCTGAATGCCTGCTCCACCGGCAATAATTATCGCTCTGCGCATGGCGAAGCATTTACCGCTTACGCCGGGGCGGAATGGGTTAAGGCTATCAACGCTGTTCCCGCTGCGCTCATTCGCGCTTTCCTGCTGCGCATTCGTGCCCTGGAAATGAAGGGGGAAAGCGCACCGCAATCTGTCGCCATCGGTGAACTGCGTGATGCCCTCAACCGTCAGGGCAGTCTGTATCACTTCGATATGAAACAGGAGCCAGTTTTATCCGTGACGGGTATGCAGCGGCCGCAAATTACCGGCGTGGATATGGAGCTGTTACGCAGTCCACTTAAGCGAAACATGCTCGCCCAGAAGCTGGCTGAACATGACAAAACTAAGGCGGGGGCATAAGTATGTTTCACTGTCCGTTCTGCAAAACTGGTGCCCACGCCCGCACCAGTCGTTATCTGTCTGAGAACGTCAAACAGCGCTATCACCAGTGCGTGAATATCGAGTGCTCGGCAACCTTCCGCACGCTTGAATCCGTTGACGGGATTATCTGCTCACCGCCGACAGAGCCGGTCATTCCTGCACCCGCTCCGGCGGCCATCGTTAACCGTGCTGGCGCTTAAGCATGACCAGTCATCAGGAGAAACTTACGTGACCACACTGACGCTACAGAAAGCCTTTGAGGCCTGTCAGGCAAACAAATCCGCCTGGCTGCAACGCAGGGAAGAACTGACGCAGGCCGAACAGGCATACCGCGAACAGCTTGCCGGTGACGGCCACAGCGGCCAGAGTCTGCAAACTCTTCGCGATATTATTGGGGTAAAAAAATGGGAAATTAATCAGGCTGCCGGTCGCTATATCCGGTCGCATGAGGAGGTGCAGCGTATCAGCATCCGTAACCGGCTGAATGATTTTATGCAGGTGCACGGCGCGGAGCTGGTCGCAGCGCTCGCGCCTGAATTAATGGGCTATGGCAGTCAGCATCCCGCCGTCAGAAACTGCGCCATGCAGCACTCGGTCGACTATCTACGCGAGGCACTAAATGTCTGGCTGGCCGCCGGTGAAAAAATTAATTATTCTGCGCGGGATAATGACATTTTGACGGTGATCGGATTCAGGCCTGACGCGGCTTCACGAGATGATAATCGTGAAAAATTCACACCTGCACAAAACCAGAATTACATGAATAAACGCGCTGAACTGGCCGCGCAGTAGCCCGTCAAAAAATCCCCGCAAATCCCGCCCTTTTTCCCGAATTAAGCCATGCATGCATAAGGTGCATGGTTTTGCATGCCTTTTCACGTCCCGGCCTCCCCCGCCAGCGCCAGCTCTGGCGCGGTCTGAGGCTGCTCTTGCACCTGCATTAAAAGCGGTCCCTTAAGCGGGCAGGCGTGGCGGGGAGAGCATTGCGCGCCAACATTAACATGTGTATTTAATTTACGGCCTGAACGCGTCACTGCATCGCGCGGATTCAAGAGAGTATCGGTGAGTGGTAGAGCTATGTTCAAGGGCTTGAAGGGCTTCTGAGGCTGCCTGATGAAGGCAAAGAAAAAGCCGCTCGGAAGCGGCAAGTAGACAAAAGTTATTTAGAGAACCCCAAATTAACAAATTTTGAAGTTATTTAAGCCAATGGTCTTTGACACCTGAAAAATCCACATTATGCCATTGCTGTTTCCAAACCTCCCAATATTTTATGTCATTTGAAGATGGTTGCTTATCCTCTGGACATAGATCAATAGAAACTATGGAAGGCAAAACAATTGACTCCCCAATAATTAAAGCTTCACCAGCCTTAAGGGAAGGTAAAGTATCAATAATAGCTCCAAGTGTATCAGGGAGCAGTCTCTTGACATAATTTTGATCTACAGGGTTAGTTAACCTCATAGCTATAAAATTATTACATTGAGAGAATATGGTCTCAGATATTTCTGATGGCCTTTGGCTGGCAAGAAGTAAGGTAACACCATATTTCCGGCCTTCCTTAGCAATACGTTCAATTGACTTCTTAGAAGATCTATATCTAACAAGTTCACTATTTGGAACATATTTATGAGCCTCTTCATAGACTAAAAGAATGGGGAAATCAGTGTTTTCACCATTGGCCTCTTTCATTTTTTTATAGACATAACCATATTCAAAAATCAATCTGGATATTAAAGAAACCGTAATACTCAAAACCTCAAAAGGTATTCCACTTAAATCTATAACTGTCACATTCCTGTTATCATCCGGTGTTGTTTTTACTCCTAACAAACTCCTGATAACATCTTCAAACTTATTACTTCTAGATTTCTCAGAGAAAAGGAATGATAGCCTATCCTGATTGATTTTTTCTGAAAATCGAGAAATAAATTTATCTAAAGTCCCATCAGCATAAAACCCTTTGGTTATATTCGAGTTTTTAGTGTTGTAGAAATTAAATTTTTTCTCAAAATATTTTTCAATACGATCTTCGTCATTAAGTTGGCAACCACAATCTTGGGTTGTGGAGCTATCCCCCTTTTTATCTGCTTCACCAGACTCACCAATGATCATATATCTATCATTTGCTTTTGAATTTTTCGTCTCATCTCGCAGGTTTTTTAAAGCATTTTCAACTTCATCTATATCAAAAAAGACAGGGCTGTCATAAAAAACTTTCGATAATAATGGATTATGTTTTCTCTTATTTGCCGTTACCAACATTCTAAATACCGACGACTGATTATAGTTATCTCTTTCACCGGTATCTAAGAGAATCTCTTCTAATTCTTCACTGTTTAGCAACCAATAAGGCAAACATAAATTATTAACATCTAAAAAATTGGCATCAGGAAAAGCTGAACGATACTCAGAGTGAATATCGAAAATAATAATATGCGAGTTATTTAAACTAAAATCTCCATTTCTTCCATTTATAGCCGTTTGTATTACTTTAGAGACAGTATGAGATTTTCCAGAACCTGTCGATCCTATTATGGCAATATGTTTATTAAAAAACTTATTACCATCCAATGGAATTCTAATATTGTCGTTATATGAAAGAGAGCAAAACTCAAATTGCTTACTTTGTTCTACAGAATCTTTATAAATACTTCTAATATCATCATATGTCGCTGGCGCAGCCTCTTTAGGAGGTAATGCAATAGAATCGCCACCGCGCTCAAACTTCCCATCCTTGATAATACCCAATGGATTAGCTTGTATAAGATACTTTCTCTCACCACTCTCCTTAGCTTCAATTGAAAAATTCTCAATAATACCAATGAGCATCATAGTTCCATCATCAGATGGCACTTTAATATATGATCCAACCTTTAAATTTTGCCCATCTTTAAAATCATTAAGGTTAGTTACAAGGATCTTAATATTATTCGGATAAACAGATATAACTTCGGCATTAACATCATTCAAATTAGTGTTATTCATTTCAATATCCTTTTGCACATATCTAATGATTTAACTTGGATTTTAACAACCTTAGCTTGTTTACTTTCATAGTGATAAAAAGGTTCATTAACATAGAACTGGTAAACTTCTTTTGTTTTAGTTGATCTTAATAAAACATCATCAATGAAACTAATATCATTTACAAACCTAATTTTATAATATGATATATCATTAATATCTCTCATTAATGACTCACAATTAAAACTTGCACCGTGGTAATCATACCCATCCATTGGGGGATAGCCAGATGTTTTTAAAGCCAACTTCAATTCTGATAAGTCAGAAGAAGACATCCCATGAATATAAAAATATGGACAAAACCGATCTTCTTGTTGCTTTTTATTTATGCTTGTAACAGACCACCTTTTTAGGATGATAGCTACTAGCTCAACCACTTCATGAACTCTATAATTATTATTCTCAATAATAAAGAAACGGTCAAAATTATTAGTATTCATCACCGACGGGAAATACTTAGCTCTTAATCCCTCACAATAGCTAATTTCTGATTTGAATATTGAGAACCAAATATCAAATAGAATATTTTTATTATCAATCTGTTTTTTAAAATCAACCGGTAAGATTTTTCTATTTTCCTCACCTCTCATGGTTGAGTATTTTTTTATAAGTGAAATTGCATTGTTATAATAATAAAATTCAGCCTCAAATGCAGAGCATGAATAAACACCCTTAATTTTATCTAACACTTCATTTATTTGTTTATCATAAGATGGTGCGTTGATGTCAATGGTTAACAAACTGATGAAATCTGATAAATGCTGATCATTAAGACCTAATTCAATATGAGTTTCAATTGTTTTCTTTATTCTTTTTTTATCATCTTCTTTATCTTTTTTTTCATACTCATGATATATCAAGAAATTATCTTTCAAATATTCAACTGTCAAAGGAAGTGTTAGCTTATCGTGCCCTTTAGAATAAAAACCATATAAGGTATATTTATACGACTCTTTATTGTTAAAAACCCTATCAGCGAAATCCTTTAACATCAAGCGAATAGGCTTCGCTATGACAGATGAATTATACTCTGTGCTCTCATAATATTTACATTGTATTGCCGTATTATCATCGACGGTTTTTAGATCAATATCCTCAACCCCCTCAATATAAATGGCATCATTATCGGAACGTTGCAATAATTCAAGAATAGTTTTATCAAACTGATAAAAATAACCTTTAATTGCGTGTATAGCACTGCGTGGATTGTCCATATTTATCCTTTAATCAAAAATGTAATTTGAATACCACTGCATCATACTCCGCCGTTTATCAATATACTGAGCATGATTGTACGTGCCTCTGATACTATTCTTATCTATATGAGCAAGCTGTATTTCAATCCAAGCCGAATCAAATCCTTTTTCATGGAGGATGGTGGATAAGGAATGTCGAAAACCATGACCAGTGAGTTTCCCGCCATAGCCAATGCGCTTGATAACCTGGTTAATACTCGCCTCACTCATAGGCTTGTTCGGATCGTTCCGTCCCGGAAAAACATAACGATAGTTCCCTGTCATGATCTTGAGTTCATTGAGTAAATCTAACGCCTGAGTAGACAATGGCACAAGGTGCGACCTGCGCATTTTCATCCTTTCAGCGGGAATTTCCCAAATAGCGTTATCCAGATCAAGTTCTGACCATAAGGCCGCACGTAATTCGATAGTTCTAACACCCGTAATCATGAGTAATTTCGTAGCAATCTGGACAAGCCGACTACCTGTGTAACTGTCTAAGGCACGTAGAAAATCCGGTATCTCATCAGCTTTTAGGAACGGGAAGTGATTGGATTGATGTACTTCGAGGGCGCTTGAGAGATCCGCTGCTGGGTTAAACTCAGCCCTTCCTGTAGCAATGGCATAGCGGAAAACTTCTGAGCATCGCTGTCGAACTTTACGCATTTTCTCTAATGCACCGCGTTTCTCAATTTTACGCAGCACATTAAGCAGTTCTAAAGGTTTAATTTCGCCGACAGGTCTTTCCCCTACATGAGGAAAAATGTCGTTCTGAAACGCTTCCATGATGTCTGAGGCATAACCCTCTGACCATTTGGTAGACTTCATCTGATGCCATTCTGTGGCTATCTTTTCAAACGCGCTCTCGGATTCCGTTTGCAAAGCAATCTTTTGCTCTTTTCGAACCTCGCTCGGATTCTTTCCTTCGGCTACCAGTTTTCGGGCATCGTCGCGACGAGAACGCGCATCGGCAAGTGTGATCGTCGGGTACACACCCAGCGAGATCATTTTTGGTTTACCGGCAAAACGATAGCGGAACCGCCAGCTCTTGCTTCCATTAGGTTCTATAAGCAAAGACAGCCCTTGCCCATCTCCAAGTGTATAGGCTTTAGCTTCAGGCTTAGCGCGGCGAATCTGCATATCGTTTAAAGGCATGTGTATAGGAATCCAGACCGAACAGGAACATATACACAATCCTATACACATTCAGTACCGGATTCTACTGGATGGTTACGGACTACTATGGACTTAAAAGAAGAAAAAACGTTATAAATCAGACGATTTACGGACTAATACGGACGTTTGAGGAGGTTGAGATGGTGCCGATAATAGGAGTCGAACCTACGACCTTCGCATTACGAATGCGCTGCTCTACCAACTGAGCTATATCGGCACTGAGTGCTGCAAAACACAGGGGATGTGCTTCGGGATGAAAGGTTAAAACTCTGCGGGTGATGCGTCAATGGCCTTGCGAATCAAATGCCTATTTTTGCATCACCCGAGTTCAATTAAGCACGGACTGTATCGTCACCGAAGCCAATCCACTTGTAGGTAGTCAGTGCTTCGAGGCCCATCGGGCCGCGCGCGTGCAGTTTCTGCGTGCTGACGGCCACTTCTGCGCCGAGGCCAAACTGAGCGCCGTCGGTGAAGCGCGTTGAGGCGTTCACATACACCGCCGAGGAGTCGACTTCGTTGATGAAGCGGTCCGCGTTGCGCAGAGTACGGGTCAGAATCGCATCGGAATGCTGCGTCCCGTGCAGGCGAATATGCGCAATGGCATCATCCAGGTCATCGACCAGTTTCACGTTCAAATCCAGCGACAGGTATTCATCGTCATACTGCTGAACCTGCACCGGAACCACGCTCGCCGGGCCTTTTTGCAACGTTGCCAGCGCGTCATCATCAGCATGAAGCGTCACGCCACTCTCCGCCATCTGTTGGCTTAAAGCAGGTAAGAACGTGTCGGCAATGGTACGATTCACCAGCAGCGTTTCCACGGTATTACAGGTGCTTGGGCGCTGGGTTTTGGCGTTGACGATAATCTTCAGAGCCGGGTCAAATGCAGCAGAATCATCCACGTAGATATGGCACACGCCAATCCCTCCGGTGATGACCGGAATCGTCGACTGCTCGCGGCACAGCTTGTGCAGGCCCGCACCGCCGCGTGGAATAAGCATGTCGATGTATTTGTCCATGCGCAGCATTTCATTGACCAGCGCGCGATCCGGGCTTTCAATCGCTTGCACCGCCCCCGCAGGTATTCCGCACTCTTCCAGCGCCTGCTGGATAACGTTCACCGTCGCGGCATTGGTACGCCAGGTTTCTTTCCCACCGCGCAGGATAGCGGCGTTACCGGTTTTCAGGCACAGCGTGGCCACATCGACCGTGACGTTCGGACGGGCTTCATAAATCACGCCCACCACGCCCAACGGCACGCGACGCCGTTCGATGCGCAGACCGCTGTCGAGCTGCCCGCCGTCAATCACCTGCCCGACCGGGTCGGCGAGTTTGCACACCTGACGCACATCGTCGGCGATGCTTTTCAGGCGAGCGGGATTCAGCGCCAGACGGTCAAGCAGTGCTTCGCTCAGACCATTGTTGCGTGCTTCTTCAAGATCCTGCGCGTTGGCGCTGAGGATGCTGTCGGTTTGCGCTTCCAGATAATCAGCAATCTTTTCCAGAACCTGATTTTTCTCACGTCCGGACAGCTGCGCCAGTTTGTACGAGGCCGCTTTGGCAGCTATGCCCATTTGTTCCAGCATTGAAGGCTCCTTAACGGGTAATCATGTCGTCGCGATGCACGGCAACAGGGCCGTACTCGTAACCGAGAATGGCGTCGATTTGCTGCGAGTGATGTCCGGCAATCCGACGCAGCGCGTCGCTGTTGTAGCGGGTAACGCCGTGAGCGATGTCGCGACCGTCGAGAGTACGAATACGGATCACTTCACCACGGGAGAAGTTACCTGTCACGCTTTTAATTCCTTTTGGAAGCAATGAACTTCCTCTTTCCAGAATTGCAGAGACAGCGCCTTCATCCACGGTGATTTCGCCGGCTGGCGGTGCGCCAAAGATCCAACGTTTGCGGGTTTCGAGTGGTGAAGTCTGGGCGTGGAAACGTGTGCCGACAGCGACCCCTGCCATTACATCGCCAATCACGCCCGGGCGGCTGCCTGCGGCGATAATGGTATCGATTCCGGCGCGACAGGCGACGTCAGCCGCCTGTAATTTGGTGCCCATTCCGCCAGTGCCGAGGCCAGATACACTGTCACCTGCAATCGAGCGCAGCGCGTCGTCAATGCCGTGTACGTCCTGAATCAGTTCTGCCTGCGGATTGGTGCGCGGGTCAGCGGTGAACAGCCCTTGCTGGTCAGTCAATAGCAGCAGTTTGTCGGCTCCGGCAAGGATTGCCGCCAGTGCAGACAGGTTGTCGTTGTCGCCCACTTTAATTTCAGCGGTAGCGACGGCGTCATTCTCGTTGATAACCGGCACGATGTGGTTATCGAGCAGCGCACGCAGCGTGTCACGGGCATTGAGGAAACGCTCTCTGTCTTCCATGTCCGCACGGGTCAGTAACATCTGTCCGACGTGAATTCCGTAAATCGAGAAAAGCTGTTCCCAGAGCTGAATCAGGCGGCTTTGACCGACCGCGGCCAGCAGCTGTTTAGAGGCGATTGTGGCAGGCAGTTCCGGGTAGCCGAGGTGTTCACGCCCGGCGGCAATCGCCCCTGACGTTACAATCACAATCCGATGTCCTGCGGCATGCAGCTGCGCGCACTGGCGCACTAATTCCACGATATGGGCGCGATTAAGGCGGCGCGACCCCCCGGTTAAAACACTGGTACCCAGTTTGATGACCAGCGTCTGGCTGTCACTCATAATTCTCTGCCATTCAATGTGTACGAAAAAGACGTTGTAACAGGACTCAAGCCGCTTGCCAACTCCCTGAGCGGCTTGCGGAGCACTTTGTTGCGCGGGATCAGGAAGCGTAGCGGCAGATAATGGCACTTTTATGACAGAAATACCCAAACACAATTATTTAAAACTATTCTTACTTTGTCATAAAACTTTCATTTCCCCGCGTTACAACCCTTCCTGTTTTTTAAATCGGGCGAGTTCCCAAATTTAAGCGCGTATATTAATCAGGGTTAAAAATGAAAAAGACCACACTGGCATTAATGGTACTGGGCGTAATGTCTTCCACAGCAGCGCAGGCCGCAGAAATTTATAATAAAGACGGTAATAAATTGGATCTTTATGGTCGCGTTAAAGCTGAACATTATATGAGTGACAACGACGCGGTAGACGGCGACCAGTCTTATATTCGTTTAGGCTTTAAAGGTCAGACTCAAATTAACGACCAACTGACCGGTTTTGGTCAGTGGGAATATCAGGTTGCGGCGAACAAAGTGGAAGGCGATCCGGCAACCACCAAAACGCGTCTGGCCTTTGCGGGTCTGAAAGCCGGTGATATCGGTTCTTTCGACTACGGTCGTAACTACGGCGTTCTGTACAACGTCGCGGCGTATACCGATATGATCCCAGAGTTTGGTGATGATTCCTTCGTCAAAACCGATAACTTCATGACCGGTCGTGCGAATGGCCTGGCGACCTACCGCAACAACAACTTCTTCGGCCTGGTTGATGGCCTGAAACTGGCTCTGCAGTACCAGGGCAAGAACGAGAACGATGGCCGTGCTGCCAGCAAAGCTAACGGTGACGGCTTCGGTACGTCCCTGAGCTATGACTTCGGCGATTCCGGTTTCACCCTTGGTGCCGCCTACTCTAACTCCAACCGTACGCTGACTCAGCAGGACAGCGTCTTCGGTAAAGGTACCGATGCAGAAGCCTGGACCACCGGCTTTAAATACGATGCCAACAACGTGTACCTGGCAGCCATTTATGCCGAAACTCGCAACATGACCCCAATTTCCGGCACCGCTTCCATTGGCGGCGTGGAGACGAAAGTCAGCGGCTTCGCGAATAAAAACCAGGCATTAGAACTCGTCGCACAATATCAGTTCGATTTCGGTCTGCGCCCCTCCATTGGTTATGTACAGTCTAAAGGCAAGGATATTGAAGGCGTAGGCGATGCGGATCTGGTGAAATATATCGACGTGGCGGCCACCTATTACTTCAACAAAAACATGTCAGCGTTTGTTGATTATAAAATCAACCAGCTGAGCGATGATAATAAACTCGCGCTGAATAACGACGACGTGGTTGCGCTGGGTCTGGTGTACCAGTTCTAATCTGCCAAAATTAAAAGGCCCCTCCAACAGTGAGGGGCCTTTTTTATTTCTTCTGCGAAATGACTTATGCCGACAATCTCACCGGCTGTTCCACATCTTCAGCAGGCTCGAGCGCCAGGTCGAACGTTTTCAGCAAGTCGCGCGCCCGGGCGTGGAAATCACGCAGAGTCTGTTCCAGCCTGTCGGTAACTTCAGTGTCTTTGATGGCCGTTGCCTGCCAGTTGCCGTGTTTATCGAACAGGCCAAACTGATAGCTGTAAGTGAAACGTTTTTCCTGCGCTTCCATTTCCAGCCACCAGCCCCAAAACTCACGGACTTCCGGGGCCGGTTTGACATTGACGCATACGGCCAGGCAATCGAAAAAGAAGCGATTATCCTCACACTGCTCTGCCCGAATGTACGGGCCAAGGGCGGTGAATTTCTTGATCAGTTTACTCTTCGGGTGTCCACTCGGTAACGTCATTGCTGTCTCCTTTAGTGATGCAACTGTTTTACCAAATCAATAGAATTTAGCAATCTATTAACCAAATCTATGATTGATCCAGGTGGCAATTTCTTTCAACGCTTTGTCAAAATTGCGATAAACCGGTTTAAACGGGATCTGCATCAACTTGCCATCGGCAGATGACGAGGTGATTAAACGCGATTCTTCTTCCGGGCTGAACGGATCGTTTTGCCAGTAGCCTGACAGCATTGGCGTTGGGCATCGTCGGCCCAGTAACCCCTGCGTTTTCAGAGAGTAACGATTGAGTTCTACGCGCAGCGCATCGTCGGAGGCATCGTGCATACCCAACCGCGAGGCCAGCACATCAAGATACATTTCCGGAACATTTTCCTGGCGCTGCGGGTCACTAAGCAGGTGATGGACCACCGGTCCGAGACAGGCCACCGCTTTCAGACGCGGTGATTCCAGATACGCCAGGCGCACCGCCACGTTGGCCCCGAAGCGGAAACCAAATGCCGCCACGCGAGTATGATCGACCCAGGGAATATTCGGCAGCGATTTCAGAACCTGCTGGTGCAGGAAGCTGGAATCCTGGGTCAGCTTCCATTTGGACGAGAAGCCTATCGACGGCATGTCCAGCGTCAGCATCGCAATCCCCAGCGGCGCTAAGTATTTTTCAAACAGGCTGTAGTTGTCGCTTTGTAGCGCATCCAGCCCGCCGCACATCAGCACCGTCGGGAACGGGCCTTCGCCTGGTGGCATGTGCAGGAAGCCCGTTACCGGAGAACCGCCGGGGATCTTAAACTCCAGCTCACGCAGAGAGCCCGGCAAACGCTGGGCAGCTTCTTCATAGGCCCGATTCGCCAGCGCCTGCGCCTGTTCCGCGAGGTCATCACCTTTCAGATGCGGGTAAGCGGCGATGCTGTAGAGATTAGAGGCGTGTAGCCAATGGCGTCCGCTCAGCGCGTCGTCCGGCTCCTGACACGCTTTCTGCTGCCAGAGCATCGCTTGCTTCGACCATTCGTAAATCCAGTTACCGCCGCGATAGCCGACCACGGTGTCATACAGGTTGTCGTCGGTACGCTCTGAGGGACTCATCACGATGCGTGCCTGCACGTCGAGAATTTCCTGCGGCAAGACGCCACGCCAGATCCACATCAGGCGGTTCACCATCCGGTACCAGTGAGGAATGTTTTTCCCGTCCAGCGCGGATTGCACCGCAGAATCGGCGCCATGATGGAAGCGACGCACCAGCGTCGAGGTTTCAGGGTGCTTGAAACGCGGTTTAAAGAGGACTTCGCTGAGATTGGCTTCTGGCATCGCATAGACTCCATGAACACGACATGACGTCTATTGTACCTCGCCGGGCGCCAAAAAGAACAACGCCCGGTTAACCGGGCGTTGAAAAGAAAAGTAAATCGAATATCCGAGAGTTTCGGTCACAGGAAGGCGGCAAGATTATGTGCCCCCAGCAGCTTACTCATGTAAGTGACTGGGGTGAACAAACACCGCCCACGCCTCTGTGGCCTGAAAGGCGAAGGATATTTAGCGGCCTGAAATAGGCGGTACAAACACCACGCCCATATCCCAGGGCTGTTCAATCCAGGTATCCTGCGGAATATCGATCACGTAGTCATCAACCAGCGGCTGACCAGCCGGCTTGGCGAAGATAGTGACGAAATGCGCTTTCGGGTACATTTCACGGATAGCCACTGCGGTGCCGCCGGTATCGACCAGATCGTCAATCACGATAAAGCCTTCGCCATCGCCTTCCGCACGTTTGAGGACTTTCAGCTCACGCTGGTTGTCGTGGTCGTAGCTGGAAATGCAGACGGTGTCCACATGACGAATACCCAGTTCACGGGCCAGCAGAGCGCCTGGTACCAGACCTCCACGGCTAACGGCAATAATGCCTTTCCACTGTTCGGAGGGCATCAGGCGCGCGGCCAGTTTGCGTGCATGGATCTGCAACATGTCCCAGGTAACGATGTATTTTTCGCTCATGTGATTGTATCCCAGCCTATAAAGCGGCTTAAAAAATGTTCGGGGTGATTCCAGGTTGCGCGAGATTATAGAGATCTGACGCACTAAAAACCAGTGTTTAACGGCCTCGCCGGGAGTTTTTACTCGCTACGTACTACCAGAGAAGGCAGAAAGTGGTATTCTCAACGGCATCTCGCAAGTCAGGTCACATGCCTGTTTGTCATTGCTAACCCATTACCTGTAAGCCACTTTTGCAGGAAGCCGTAAGGAGACTTACCGTGTCTGAACTGTCTCAATTATCCCCTCAACCACTGTGGGATATTTTTGCCAAAATCTGCTCCATTCCGCACCCTTCTTATCATGAAGAACAGCTCGCCGAACACATCATGGGCTGGGCGAAGGAAAAAGGTCTGCACGCAGAACGCGATCAGGTAGGTAATATCCTGATTCGTAAACCTGCCACGGCGGGCATGGAAAACCGTAAAGCGGTTGTGATGCAGGCGCACCTCGATATGGTGCCGCAGAAAAACAACGACACCGTGCATGACTTCACCAAAGATCCGATTCAGCCGTACATCGACGGCGAGTGGATTAAAGCGCGCGGCACCACGCTGGGCGCGGATAACGGTATCGGTATGGCGTCTGCGTTGGCCGTTCTGGCGGACGACAGCGTTGAACATGGCCCGCTGGAAGTGCTGCTGACCATGACTGAAGAAGCAGGCATGGATGGCGCCTTTGGCCTTCAGGCTAACTGGCTGCAGGCGGATATCCTGATCAACACCGACTCCGAAGAAGAAGGTGAGATCTACATGGGTTGCGCGGGCGGTATCGATTTCATCACCACCCTGCCACTGACTCGCGAAGCGATCCCTGCTGGCTTCCAGAGCTTTAAGCTGACGCTGAAAGGCCTGAAAGGCGGCCACTCTGGCGGCGATATCCATCTGGGTCTCGGCAACGCCAACAAACTGCTGGCACGCTTCCTGGCAGGCCATGCGGCTGAGCTGGACCTGCGTCTGGTTGAGTTCAACGGCGGCACCCTGCGTAACGCTATCCCGCGTGAAGCCTTCGCAACCGTAGCCGTTCCGGCTGACAAAGCGCAGACCCTGAAAGCGCTGGCCGATGAGTTCCTGGCGATTCTGAAAAACGAACTGGCTGCAAAAGAGAAGAACCTGACCGTGGTTCTGGAAGCGGTCACTGCGGACAAAAACGCCCTGAGCGAAAAATCCCGCGACAGCTTCATTCAGTTGCTGAATGCGACACCGAACGGCGTTATCCGTAACTCCGACGTGGCGAAAGGCGTGGTTGAAACTTCCCTGAACGTGGGCGTGGTCTCCATGCACGACGACAACGTGGAAATCATCTGCCTGATCCGTTCCCTGATCGACAGCGGCAAAGACTACGTGGTCAGCATGCTGGAATCTCTGGGTAAAATGGCCGGCGCACAGACGGCACCGAAAGGCGGCTACCCAGGCTGGCAGCCAGATGCAAACTCGCCGGTTATGCACCTGGTGCGTGAAACCTATCAGCGCCTGTTCGACAAAACGCCTAACATCCAGGTTATCCACGCGGGTCTGGAATGTGGTCTGTTCAAAAAGCCGTACCCGAACATGGACATGGTTTCTATTGGGCCGACCATCACCGGGCCACACTCCCCGGATGAGCAGGTTCACATTGAAAGCGTGGGCCAGTACTGGACCCTGCTGACTGAACTGCTGAAAGCCATTCCAGCGAAGTAAGTCGTGGTAAAAATGAAGCTTCCTTCGGGAAGCTTCTTTTATGGGTCCAGAAAACTACAATCCCAGAACCAGCTGCCGCTCAAGCTGCGGGTCCAGCAGCGTAACGTGCAGGCCCACCAGCCGGACGCCCCTTTCACCGCGCCGTTCATGCCAGGTTTTATACGCCGTGGCAATCAAATCATCCTGATTCAACTTCGGCCAGACGTGCTCCTGCGTCGTCTGCTGGAAATCATTAAATTTGAGTTTTACCCCCTGACGCGCAATTAGCAGGTCAGGTTTCACCTTCGCCAGCCGACGCTCCAGTTCAGGATAAAGCTGACCGGTAATGATCGCCTCGCAGTCGGCCCATTCATGAATGTCCTCGGCCAGCGTGCGCTCCACGCCTATCGATTTGCGCAGACGCTCACTGTTGACGTCGCGCTCATCAATGCCGTTGCTGCGCTCCCACAACACCCGACCAAATTTGCCAAAGCGCTTAAGCAGGGTCGCCAGGTCGGCGTGCTGCACGTCCTCACAGGTGCGCAGCCCCATGCCTTCGAGTTTCGACGCTGAGACTTTCCCAACCCCGGGAATTTTGGCGAGAGAGAGCGTTTTGAGAAATGCAGGCACTTCATCAGGCGTAATCACATACTGGCCGTTGGGCTTGTTGAGGTCCGAGGCGATTTTGGCGAGAAACTTTACCGGGGCGACACCCGCCGAGGCGGTGAGATTCAGCTCACGATGAATGGTCTGGCGGATTTCCTGCGCCATCAGCGTGGCCGACCCCTGGCAGTGCAGGCTATCGGTGACGTCGAGGTACGCTTCATCGAGGGAAAGCGGTTCAATCAGTGAAGTGTATCGCGAGAAAATCTCACGAATATGCACCGAAGCTTCTTTGTAGGCATCAAAGCGACCGGGCAACAGCGTCAGGTGCGGGCAGAGTTTGAGTGCCATTCCGGTTGGCATTGCGCTGCGTACGCCAAAGGTACGCGCGGGATAGTTAGCGGTGCTTATCACGCCGCGGCGTTCACGGCTGCCGCCAATGGCGATGGGAATATCGCGCAGGGCTGGATTATCCCGCATCTCTACCGCGGCAAAAAAGCAGTCCATATCGACATGGATAATTTTTCGCATACTCAGCCCTCACCAATTACTGGTTAAGTATACAGTAAATTTATCAGGAATGAGAAGAGTGGGGTTTTGTAGGCCGGGTAAGCAAAGCGCCACCCGGCCTATTTTTGCCCGGCGGCGCTGCGTCTGCCGGGTCTACTTCACGGACTAAAGGATGCGGTTTTGCTGGCGCTGGGCCTCGCGGGCGAGACGTTTTTTACGCGCGTCGCACGGCTCAGGGCAATCGCAGACTTTCTCCAGCCCTAGCGACGAGATGCCGCCACAGCTGCCCTGAATGCTTTTACGCTTCACCAGATAGCCGAGTGACATGCCGAGGACCACCAGCAGGAACACGGCAAACGTTGCCAGAAATACCGTCAACATCATTAGCCTCCAAAATCATCAAGCATGATGTTTTCATCTTCTACGCCCAGATCTTTCAGCATGCGGATAACCGCCGCGTTCATTACCGGAGGCCCACACATGTAGAACTCACAGTCTTCCGGCGCTGCATGATGCTTGAGGTAGTTCTCATACAGCACGTTGTGGATGAACCCGGTGTGCCCCGTCCAGTTATCTTCCGGCTGCGGATCGGAAAGCGCCACGTGGAAGGTAAAGTTCGGATTTTCCCGCGCCAGCTGCTCAAACTCATCGTCGTAGAACATTTCGCGCAGTGAACGCGCCCCGTACCAGAAGCTGATTTTACGCTTGCTGCTAAGCCGCTTGAGCTGATCGAAGATGTGCGAACGCATTGGCGCCATACCCGCACCACCGCCGATAAACACTATTTCCGCGTCGGTGTCTTTGGCGAAGAATTCACCAAATGGCCCGGAAATCGTCACTTTATCGCCCGCTTTCAGCGACCAGATGTAAGACGACATGATGCCCGGCGGCACGTCCGGCGCGGAAGGCGGCGGCGTGGCGATACGGACGTTGAGCATAATAATGCCCTTCTCGTCCGGGTAGTTCGCCATGGAATACGCGCGCAGCGTCGGCTCGTTCACTTCGGAAACGTAGCGGAACAGATTGAATTTGTCCCAGTCGCCGCGATACTCATCCGGCACGTCAAAATCGGCATACGCCACTTTGTGCGACGGACATTCAATCTGAATGTAGCCGCCTGCGCGGAACGGCACGCTTTCGCCTTCAGGGATCGCCAGCTTCAGCTCTTTGATGAAAGTCGCTTTGTTATCGTTGGAGATAACCTCGCACTCCCATTTTTTCACCCCGAAGATTTCTTCCGGCAGCTCGATTTTCATGTCCTGACGAACTGCAACCTGGCACGCCAGGCGACAGCCCTCTTTCGCTTCACGCTTGCTGATGTGCGAAAGCTCGGTCGGCAGAATATCGCCGCCGCCCTCTTTCACCGTTACCCGGCACTGGCCGCAGGAGCCACCGCCGCCGCAGGCAGAAGAGACAAATATGCCGTTGTTGGACAGCGTATTCAGCAGCTTATCGCCAGCGGGCGTGCGGATTTGTTTGTCGGCTTCGTTGTTGATCTCGATGACCACATCGCCGGAGTTCACCAGCTTCGCGCGCGCCGCCAGGATCAGCAACGACAGCACCAGCACAATCAGCGTGAACATCACTACGCCAAGAATAATTTCCATTACTTACGCCCTTATAGCTGCACGCCGGAGAATGACATAAAGCCCAGTGCCATCAGTCCGGTGGTGATAAAGGTGATCCCTAAGCCGCGCAGTCCTGCGGGCACGTTGGCGTATTTCATCTTCTCGCGAATACCGGCCATCGCGACGATCGCCAGCATCCAGCCGATGCCGGAACCGAAACCGTAGACGATAGATTCAGGGAAGTTATAGTCGCGCTGCACCATGAACGAGACCCCGCCGAAGATCGCACAGTTCACGGCGATAAGCGGCAGGAAGATCCCCAGCGCGTTGTACAGCGACGGGAAATACTTATCGAGGATCATCTCGAGGATCTGCACCAGCGCCGCAATGACCCCGATAAAGGTGATGAAGTTGAGGAAGCTAAGATCAACGCCCTCCACCAGTGCACCGTCGCGCAGAACCAGATTATAGATAAGGTTGTTCACCGGCACGGAAATGCCGAGAACGACGGTAACCGCCACGCCCAGGCCAAACGCCGTAGAGACTTTCTTCGACACCGCAAGGAACGTACACATGCCGAGGAAGAAGGCCAGCGCCATGTTCTCAACGAACACTGCGCGGACAAAAAGACTAATGTAATGAGCCATAATCGGTTACTCCTTCTCCTGCTGTTCCGGCTTCCAGCTGCGCAGCGCCCAGATAAGCAGACCGATAATGAAAAATGCGCTTGGTGCGAGCAGGAACAGGCCATTTGGCTGATACCAGCCGCCGTTCTGCACGGTTTGCAGCACGGTAATACCGAACAGCTTGCCGCTGCCGATAAGCTCACGCAGGAAACCGACGATCATCAGGATGGCGCCGTAACCAAGCCCGTTTCCGATACCGTCCATGAAGCTCGCCAGCGGTGGCGATTTCATGGCGTACGCTTCGGCGCGGCCCATCACGATACAGTTGGTGATGATGAGACCCACGAATACCGACAGCTGTTTGGAGACTTCATACGCATAGGCGCGCAGCAGCTGATCGACCACGATAACCAGCGAGGCGATAATCGCCATTTGCACAATGATGCGCACGCTGTTCGGGATGTGGTGGCGGATCATCGAGATAAACATACTGGAAAACGCCGTTACCATCGTCACCGCGAGAGTCATCACGAAAGCGGTTTCCAGCTTGGTGGTCACCGCCAGCGCCGAGCATACACCCAGGACCTGCAACGCAATCGGGTTGTTGGCGATAACCGGCCCCACCAGCACCCGTTTTACTTCTTTCATATCACCGAGCTCAGCCATTATTCAGGCCTCCTTCACGCATCTGTTTCAGGAACGGGCCAAAGCCCTGCTCGCCCATCCAGAAATCAAAACTGTGCTGGACGCCGTTTGACGTCAGCGTGGCGCCGGAAAGTCCGTCCACCGCATATTCATCCCCCTGACGTGCACCGCCCTTCACCACTTTCAGAGCAGGCATGCCGTCATCATTCAGCACTTTTTTGCCGATGAACTGCTGACGCCAGTTCGGGTTTTCGACTTCACCGCCGAGGCCCGGGGTTTCACCTTGATCATAATAGGTGATGCCTTTCACGGTGCGTCCGTCGGTGTCGAGGGCCACAAAGGCGTACATCATCGACCACAGCCCGTTGCCGTAAATTGGCAGAACGACTTCCTGAATTTTTTTCTGCTCGTCTTTCACCAGGTAGATTTCGACCACGTTGCTGCGGCGTTTGATACCCGCCGGATCTTCACTGGAATCCAGTTGCGTGCTCTGCGCCGGATCTTTCAATGCCAGCCCCTGGTTAAACGAGGCCGGATCTTTGTCGAGCAGCGTGCCGCTTTTCAAATCCAGTAGACGCGGAGTAATGCGTTCCGCAAAAATGGAGGCCACTTCATCCTGTTTCATTTCCGGCTGCATCAGCCCGGCGACCGCCAGAATGTTGCGCTGTTTATCCAGCGCGCGCTGTTCTTGCTGGCGAGGCTTCAGCCCCACCGCTGAGCCGGCTACGATAATCGAGCAGACCAGGCAAAGCACCAGCACCACCAGCAGCGTTTTACCGATGCTATCGTTACTTTTCACTTCAGCCACGCGACTTCCTCCGCTTGATATTGGCCTGCACCACCAGGTAATCGAACAGCGGCGCAAAGAGGTTGGCAAACAGAATTGCCAGCATCATCCCTTCCGGATAGGCCGGGTTTACAACGCGGATCAGCACGCACATCGCGCCAATCAGTGCGCCGTAGCACCACTTCCCTTTATCGGTAAACGACGCCGACACCGGGTCGGTCGCCATGAACATCATGCCGAAAGCAAAACCGCCGAGCACCAGATGCCAGTACCATGGCATGGAGAACATCGGGTTAGTGGCTGAGCCAATCAGATTGAAGAGCGTGGAAACGGCAATCATGCCGAGCAGCACGCCCGCCACGATGCGCCAGGAGGCAACGCGACCAAAGATAATGATGGCCCCGCCAATCAAAATCATCAGCGTGGAAACTTCACCGATTGAGCCTGGCAATTTGCCGAGGAACGCATCCATCCAGGTCACCGGCTGACCACTGGTGAGGTTCATCAGCGCTTCACCGCCGTGGCTCGCCCACTGAGACAGTGGCGTTGCGCCAGAGAAGCCGTCAGCCGCGGTCCATACCAGGTCGCCGGAGATTTGCGCCGGATAGGCGAAGAACAGGAAAGCACGCCCCGCCAGCGCCGGGTTAAGGAAGTTACGCCCGGTGCCGCCGAAGATTTCTTTCCCGATAACCACGCCAAAACTGATGCCCAGCGCGGCCTGCCACAGCGGCAGCGACGGCGGAACAATCAGCGCGAACAGAATGGAAGTAACAAAGAAGCCTTCGTTGATTTCATGCTTACGCACAATGGAGAACAGCACTTCCCAGAAGCCGCCGACGATAAACACCGTCATGTAAATCGGCAGGAAGAACACCGCGCCCAGTCCCATCATGCTCAGCCAGCCTGCGTCAGGCGCGAAACTCACGCCGAGCCACTGCGCCACATGGTAATGCCAGTTTCCGGCAATCACCTGTTGCAGTTGTTCCGGGCCATACATTTTGTGCAGCGCCGGAATGGTTTGCAGGCCGACGTTGTACATGCCCCAGAACATCGCCGGGAACACCGCCAGCCAGACCAGAATCATCATTCGCTTGAGGTCGATGGCATCGCGGACGTGAGACGCCCCTTTTGTCACCAGACCCGGCGTGTAGAAAATGGTGGCCGCGGCTTCATACAGCGGGTAGTACTTTTCCAGCTTGCCGCCGTGGGTAAAGTGCGGCTCAATTTTTTCCAGCAGATTTTTCAAACCCATCACTTATCCTTCCTGCTCAATGCGGGTTAAGACGTCACGCAGCACGGGGCCGTATTCGTATTTTGCCGGGCAAACGTAGGTGCAAAGCGCCAGGTCTTCTTCGTCGAGCTCCAGACAACCCAATGCCTGCGCGCTGTCGGTATCACCGGCGAGCAGGTCGCGCAGCAGGTGCGTCGGCAGAATATCCAGCGGCATGACGCGCTCGTAGTTGCCAATGGGCACCATCGCACGCTCGCCGCCGTTGGTATCGGTCGAGAAATCGAACAGTTTGCGCTTGAGGAAATGGCCGAGCGTGGTACGGGTTATCGAGAATTTATCTTTGCCCGGCATGACCCAGCCAAAGAGTTCTTTCTCGCGCCCTTCTTTCACCACGCTGACCTGCAAGTGATAGCGGCCGAGGAATGCGTATGGCCCCAGCGCGTGGGTGCCGCTGAGCACCGAACCGGAAATCACACGGTTTTCACCCTCAGCCAGTTCACCGGCCAGCAGTTGGTCGAGGCTTGCGCCGAGCAGCGTTTTCACCAGCCGCGGCGTGTTGACCTGCGGCCCGGCGATGGAAATCACCCGCTCGCTCCACAGTTCGCCTTCGATAAACAGTTTGCCGATAGCGATGACATCCTGATAGCTCAGGTGCCAGACCTGCTTATTGAGACTCACCGGTTCGAGGAAATGGATATGCGTGCCCGGCAAACCTGCCGGATGCGGGCCGCTAAATTCATTGAACGTCACCTGGCCCACGGGATGACCGCCCAGCTTGCCGCCGCTGGCCTGACAAACGTGAAGCTTGCCGTCGGTGAGACGCGACAACACCGTCAACCCAGCGTTAAAGGCTTCACGGTGCGCAAAGATTACCGGCTGCGGATCGGCCGCCAGCGGATTGGTGTCGATGGCAGTGACGAAAATGGCCACCGGAGCGCTGCCCGGCGCCGGGATTTTACTGAATGGGCGCGTGCGCAGACTGGTCCACAACCCCGATTCCAGCAGCTGCTGCTGGACGGCTTCACGATCAAGCGTGGCAAGGTCTGCCACCTCAAACTGCGGGAAGCTGACGGCATCATCGCCGTCAATATCGATAACTACCGATTGCAGTACGCGACGTTCGCCGCGATGAATGGCGCTGATAACGCCACTGGCCGGGGCAGTAAAGCGCACACCGGGGTTCTTTTTATCTTCAAACAGCACTTGCCCTTTGAGAACCCGGGAGCCTTCCTGGACGGCCATAGAGGGGCGCATGCCAATATATTCTTCGCCCAGCACGGCCACGCGCGATACGCCCGCGCTTTCGGCAATGTGCTGTGACGGTGCGCCAGCGATGGGCAAATTAAGCCCTTTTGTGATTTTAATCATGTCGTTAGCAGGTATCCGTAATCGTTACTACTAAACCCAGCGTAGAGAAAAACAAGAAAGGAAAAACCGATGCCAGAGAGTGCTGCTGGCGGCAGTACGATGAGAGTAAAGCATCCTTTCTTAACCTGGTCGTGAAACGCGGCAAGTTTACAGGATGTGCGGTCAGAACGCAGCATTTACGGGGTATACAGGTCGGTATTTGCGAGCGAATGCGCAAAGTTCTGACTGCTATTGCAGCAAAAAGCAGGTATAACGCTAAAGTAATTTGTAAACCCTAATCGCCGGACTTGCGAAAAACTTTGGTGATGCTAATGTGAGCGCACCAATTCGAGACAATTCTGATTTCGGGTTCTATTTCGGGCCTCCCGGCCTGTCTCTACCGTTTTATCAAGGAACATGTAGTATGCGCAAAATCGCATTGTTACTTGCGATGCTGTTGATCCCGTGCGTTTCGTTTGCCGGTTTGCTTAGCAGTAATAGCTCGACCACCCCGGTCAGCAAAGAATATAAACAGCAATTAATGGGATCTCCGGTTTATATCCAGATCTTCAAAGAAGAGCGTACTCTTGATCTTTACGTGAAGATGGGTGAGACGTATCAGCTGCTCGACAGCTACAAAATCTGCAACTATTCCGGTGGCCTGGGTCCAAAACAGCGCCAGGGCGATTTTAAATCTCCGGAAGGTTTCTATAACGTTTCCCGCAGTCAGCTCAAGCCAGATAGCCGTTTCTATAAAGCCATTAATATTGGCTTCCCGAACGACTACGATCGCTCGCATGGCTATGAAGGGAAATACCTGATGATCCACGGTGCCTGCGTGTCGATTGGCTGCTACGCCATGACCGATACCGGCATTGATGAGATTTTCCAGTTCGTGACCGGTGCGCTGGTATTTGGCCAGTCAAGCGTGCAGGTCAGCATATATCCGTTCCGCATGACCGACGCGAACATGGAACGCCACAAGTTCTCTTATTACAAAGACTTCTGGTCGCAGCTGAAGCCGGGCTATGACTACTTCGAGCAGACTCACAAGCCGCCGATGGTGACGGTACAGAGTGGCCGCTACGTGGTCAGCAAGCCGTTGAGCCACGAGATTCGCTCGCAGCTGGCTTCAAACTACACGGTCTCCGAGACAAAATAACGCCCACTCGCCTGGCATAATCTTGTGCCAGGTTTCATTGCCGGTCAGTGGCTGAGTGGCAATCACGGTGACCACATCGTTCGGTGTGGTCTCTCGCTGAAAATCAATTTCCACATCCTGATCCAGTAACGTTGCCACGCCAAACGGCGCACGGCGTGTTATCCAGTACAGATTGGTCGAGCAAAACGCCATCACATAGCGTCCGTCCGACAACAGCATGTTAAACACCCCTTTTTCCCGCAGCTCAGACGCCAATGACGCGATGTACTTAAACACCCCGTTCATATTGCCGGGCGTGCGCGGATAGCGGCTGGTCAGTTTGTGCAGCAGCCAGCAAAAGGCTTTTTCGCTGTCGGTTTCACCTACCGGGCGGAACTGTCCGGTCTCAAGGGATTTATAGCCCGTGAGCTGGCCGTTATGGGCGTAAGTCCAGTTGCGGCCCCACAGTTCGCGGGTAAACGGATGGGTGTTTTCGAGCGCCACTTCACCGCGGTTAGCCTGGCGAATATGGGCAATCACTGAACAGGATTTGATCGGATAATCCTGCACCAGTTTGGCGATGGGCGACTGAAAGCTCGGTTGCGGATCTTTGAATGTGCGACAGCCTTTGCCTTCATAGAAGGTAATTCCCCAGCCATCTTTATGCGGCCCGGTGCCGCCTCCGCGCTGAACCAGCCCGGTAAAACTAAAGCAGATATCGGTTGGCACATTGGCGCTCATCCCGAGCAGTTCGCACATAGTTCACCTCTCTCGCTCTAAATAATTCGAGTTGCAGGAAGGCGGCAAACCAGCTCACCTGCAGCTTGAAGTATGACGAGCGTACACATAAAACGGGGGAGAAAGCATCCTCTCCCCGCTACCACTTATGCTTTTACCATCTCTTTTTCGATCAACATAATCAGGATATGGATAACCTTAATATGGATTTCCTGAATGCGGTCGGCGTAACCGAAGTGCGGCACGCGAATTTCAACGTCAGCAGAACCGTCCATTTTGCCGCCGTCTTTGCCGGTCAGGGTGATGACTTTCATGCCCTGCGCGCGCGCAGCTTCAATCGCTTTAATCACGTTGCCGGAGTTGCCGGAGGTGGAAATCCCGAACAGTACGTCACCGGCACGGCCTACGGATTCAACATAACGAGAGAACACATATTCGTAGCCGAAATCATTGCTGACGCAGGAGAGATGGCTGACGTCTGAAATAGCAATCGCCGGGTAACCCGGACGGTTTTCACGGTAGCGACCGGTCAGCTCTTCCGCGAAGTGCATTGCGTCACAATGGGAGCCGCCGTTACCACAGGAGAGTACTTTCCCGCCCGCTTTGAAGCTGTCCGCAAGCAGCACTGCCGCGCGCTGAATCGCATGGATATTCGCTTCATCGGCCAGGAAATTGGCCAGAGTTTCCGCTGCTTCATTCAGTTCGTTACGAATAAGATCCTGGTACATGAGGAGTGTCCTTCCGCTTTAATGATTAACCTCAGCAGTGTAACGGATAGCGGATGCAGCGAGAAGCATTCAGCTCAGTTATCCCCGGTGCTTTTGATTATCCGTGCCACTGAAAACGGCAACAGTGTGAGCCATGTTGTAATTATTTTGTAAACACATTGATAAAAGAAATGACATCCACTACAACCAATACATCACAAGTGGTCAGACCTCCTACAAGCAAGGGAGCATTTCTTTATGATGATTTTGAGTATTATTGCCACCGTTATCCTGCTCGGCGTGCTCTTCTATCACCGGGTTAATCTGCTGTTGAGCAGCCTTATTCTGCTGGTCTGGACTGGGGCGCTGGCGGCTTCTGGCCTGTGGAACATCTGGCTGCTGGTGCCTCTGGCAATCATTCTGGTGCCGTTTAACCTGCGTCCAATGCGTAAAGCGATGATCTCCGCGCCGGTGTTCCGCACCTTCAGCAAAGTGATGCCGCCAATGTCGCGCACCGAGAAAGAAGCGATCGACGCTGGCACCACCTGGTGGGAAGGCGATCTGTTCCAGGGCAACCCGGACTGGAAAAAACTGCACAACTATCCACAGCCGCAGCTGACCGCGGAAGAACAGGCGTTTATCGACGGCCCGGTGGAAGAAGCCTGCCGCATGGCTAACGACTTCGAGATCACGCATGAACTGGCGGATCTGCCGCCGGAACTGTGGGCCTATCTGAAAGAACACCGCTTCTTTGCGATGATCATTAAGAAAGAGTACGGCGGCCTCGAATTCTCTGCGTATGCACAGTCTCGCGTGCTGCAAAAGCTGTCCGGCGTCTCAGGGATCCTGGCGATCACCGTCGGTGTGCCAAACTCCCTCGGCCCGGGCGAACTGTTGCAGCATTACGGCACCGACGAGCAGAAAAATCATTACCTGCCGCGTCTGGCGCGTGGCCAGGAAATCCCGTGTTTCGCACTGACCAGCCCGGAAGCCGGTTCTGATGCGGGCGCCATTCCGGATACCGGCGTGGTGTGCATGGGCGAATGGCAGGGTGAGCAGGTGCTCGGCATGCGCCTTACCTGGAACAAACGCTACATCACCCTCGCGCCGATTGCGACCGTGCTCGGTCTGGCATTCAAACTTTCTGACCCGGACAAACTGCTGGGTGGCGAGGAAGAATTAGGCATTACCTGTGCGCTGATCCCAACCGGTACGCCGGGCGTGGAAATTGGCCGTCGTCACTTCCCGCTCAACGTGCCGTTCCAGAACGGCCCGACCCGCGGTCAGGATATTTTCGTGCCGATTGATTTCATCATCGGTGGGCCAAAAATGGCCGGTCAGGGCTGGCGTATGCTGGTGGAATGTCTGTCTGTGGGCCGCGGCATCACCCTGCCGTCAAACTCCACGGGCGGCGTGAAATCCGTGGCGATGGCAACCGGGGCTTATGCACACATCCGCCGTCAGTTCAAAATCTCTATCGGTAAAATGGAAGGGATCGAAGAACCGCTGGCGCGTATCGCAGGCAACGCGTACGTGATGGACGCTGCGGCGTCGCTCATCACCTACGGGATCATGCTCGGTGAAAAACCGGCAGTGCTGTCGGCGATAGTGAAGTATCACTGTACCCACCGTGGTCAGCAGTCAATTATTGATGCGATGGATATCACCGGCGGGAAGGGCATTATGCTCGGCGAAGGTAACTTCCTCGCCCGTGCTTACCAGGGTGCACCAATTGCGATAACCGTGGAAGGCGCTAACATTCTGACGCGCAGCATGATGATCTTCGGCCAGGGCGCGATCCGCTGCCATCCGTACGTGCTTGAAGAAATGGCCGCCGCGCAGAATAAAGATCTTAACGCCTTCGACCAGCTGCTGTTTAAACACATCGGCCACGTGGGCAGCAACAAAGTGCGCAGCTTCTGGCTGGGTCTGACTCGCGGTCTGACCAGCAGCACGCCGACGCACGATGTGACCCGTCGCTACTATCAGCACCTGAACCGCCTGAGTGCCAACCTGGCGCTGCTGTCTGACGTATCAATGGCGGTACTCGGCGGCAGCCTGAAGCGCCGCGAGCGTATCTCCGCCCGTCTGGGGGATGTGCTGAGCCAACTGTATCTGGCTTCTGCGGTGCTGAAACGCTATGACGACGAAGGCCGTAACGAAGCGGATCTGCCGCTGGTTCATTGGGGCGTTCAGGACGCGCTGCATCAGGCTGAACAGGCGATGGATGACCTGCTGCGTAACTTCCCGAACGGCTTTGTGGCAGGCGTGATGCGCTTCGTCATCTTCCCGACCGGTCGTCACTACGTCGCACCGTCAGACAAGCTGGATCACGCCGTGGCGAAAATTCTGCAAGTGCCAAGCGCGACCCGTTCACGTATCGGCCGCGGTCAGTACCTGACGCCGAGCGAGCACAACCCGGTTGGCCTGCTGGAACAAGCACTGCTGGACGTAATGGCCGCCGATCCGATTCATCAGCGTATTTGCAAAGAGATGGGCAAAAACCTGCCGTTCACCCGTCTCGATGAGCTGGCCCGAAACGCACTTGCCAAAGGGCTTATTGACCAGGATGAAGCGGATATTCTGACCAAAGCCGAAGAAAGCCGTCTGCGCAGCATTAACGTTGACGATTTCGAACCGGATGCGCTGGCGACCAGGCCGGTAAAGCTCCCGGAGAAAGTCCGCAAGATTGAGGCCGCGTAACCCTCAGCACATCGCCCGGCGGCGCAAGCCTGCCGGGCAAAAAAGTGGCCAGGTATTGCTCTTAAAAGCGGAGACTCTTCTCCGCTTTTTTCATTGAAATGTTACGCACTCTCGCCTGTCCCTGATAAGGTAGAACAGTGACTCGTAAGCCTATAATCGGGAGTTTCTGACAGTGCCCAATCTGAAAGTAACAGTATTACAACAACCCTTGGTGTGGATGGACGGCCCCGCTAACCTGCGTCATTTCGATCGTCAGTTGGAAGCGATTCATGGGCGTGATGCGATTGTACTGCCAGAGATGTTCACCACCGGCTTTGCGATGGAAGCGGCCACCCAGTCGTTGCCGGAAGAAGAAGTTGTCGCGTGGATGCATGAAAAAGCGCAGCAAACTGACGCCCTCATTGCAGGCAGCGCCGCGCTGCAAACCGATCGTGGCCCGGTGAACCGCTTTTTGCTGGTTGAGCCTGAAGGCCAGGTGCATCGCTATGATAAGCGTCATCTGTTCCGTATGGCGGATGAACACCATCATTATGAAGCGGGCCACGAGCGCGTGGTGTTCGAATGGCGCGGCTGGCGCATTCTGCCGCTGGTATGTTACGACCTGCGTTTCCCGGTGTGGTCGCGCAACCGCAACGATTACGATCTGGCGCTGTACGTCGCCAACTGGCCTGCGCCACGCTCTCTGCACTGGCAGGCGCTGTTAACCGCTCGCGCCATTGAGAACCAGGCTTACGTCATCGGCTGTAACCGCGTCGGCACCGACGGCAACGGGCATCACTATCGCGGCGACAGCCGGGTTATCAACCCGCAGGGCGAAATCATCGCCAGCGCCGAACCGCATCAGGCAACGCTGATTAATGCCGAACTGTCGCTCTCGGCCTTACAGGAATACCGCGAAAAGTTCCCGGCCTGGCAAGATGCGGACGGCTTCACGATTGGCTGATTAACCCTTCTGCTTTCCCCCTCCTTTAGCGCTTCTTTCACCGAAGCGCTAAATAAAAACCCTATCCGTGCACTAGCTCCAGATTTGACACAAAGATTAGGTTGCTAACTTGCTGCTCTGCCTCGTTGTTAACTAGCTTTGGAGATGGCGTGTTTACTTTTTATACCCACCTCTACAGCGAGTTAATAATGAGGACAAAATGAAAAAGCTGACGTTAAGTCTTATTACCTTAGCGCTGGCGGGCGTTGCTAACGCCGCGCTTGCCGATACCCTGCGTATGGAATGCCCGATTTCTCCCGGCGGTAAGGAATACTGCAACTACGTCAAAGATCGTTTTGAAAAGCAAACCAACAACAAGCTGGAATTTATCGAATTCCCGGCGGCGTCGGATGAAAAGCTGGCCCTGCTCCAGCAGCTTTTTGCCGCGAAAGATGAAAAAGCGGTGGACCTCTTCCAGTCCGACACCATTTGGGTCGGCCTGCTGGATAAGCAAACGCTCGATTTAACCGATGCCGTTGCCGATATGAAAGGTGATTTCTTCCCTGGCCCGTGGGCGAACGACACCGTTAACGGCAAAGTGAAAGCCATTCCGGCTTATCTCGATACCGGCGTGCTTTATTACCGCAAAGACCTGCTCGAAAAATACAATGAACAGCCGCCAAAAACCTGGGCTGATTTAACGCGTATCGCCACCAAAATTCAGGCGGAGGAACGTAAGGCAGGACATAAAAACTTCTGGGGGATGATCTTCCAGGGTAAATCGTATGAAGGCCTGACCTGTAACGCGCTGGAGTGGGTTGATTCCTACGGCGGCGGCACTTTCATCGACGAAAAAGGGAACGTGACCATTAATAATCCGAAGGCGGCTGCCGCACTGGATATGGTCGCGGGCTGGATTGGCAAAATCACGCCAAAAGGCGCACTGGGCTACAAAGAGGAAGAGTCGCGCGCAGTGTTCCAGAACGGAGACGCGCTGTTTATGCGTAACTGGCCTTATGCGTATTTGCTCTCGCAGGGCGCAGACAGCCCGCTGAAAGGCAAAGTCGGCGTCGCGCCGCTGCCAGCCGGGCCGGACGGTAAATCGGCTAACGCGCTGGGCGGCTGGCAGTGGTCGATTAACGGCAACACCAAAAACAAAGAGGCGGCGATTGCGCTGCTGAAAATCCTCACCGATGCCGATTCGCAGAAAATGCAGCTGAAATACCTCGGCTTTGCCCCGACGCGTTCGGCACTGTATGAGGATAAAGCGGTCCTGGAAACCGCGCCGCATCTGACGATGTTCAAAGAGATCTTCGCCAATGCGGTGCCGCGTCCGGCGACGGCGACCAAAAGTCAGTATCCGCGCGTCTCTAACGCCATCTTTAACGTGACCTTCAAGGTACTCAATGGTGGCAGCGACGGTAAAACCGCCGTGGCTGACCTGCAAAAACGCCTTGAGCGCGTGAAAGGGAAGGACTGGCATTAATTGGCCCGTCTCGGCTATCAACAGCGGCGCCGCCGTATCGCGTGGATACTGGTGGCGCCCGCGCTGATTCTCCTTGCGCTGGCGGCGGGTTGGCCGCTGGCGCGTACCTTCTTTTTCAGTTTTACCAACGCCATGCTCGACAACCCGAGCGACTATCAGATGGTTGGACTGGCGAACTATTACCTCAATCACGACGGCCAAACCAGCGGCGTGCTGGTGGACCCGCTGTGGTGGCAGGCGGTCGGCAACACGCTGTGGTTTACGCTGGTTTCCGTCAGCCTCGAATTGCTGCTCGGGATGCTGCTGGCGCTACTGATGAACGAGAAGTTTCGCGGTCAGGGTCTGGTGCGCACCGCCATTCTGGTGCCGTGGGCGATCCCGACCATCGTCAGCGCCAAAATGTGGGGCTGGATGTTCCACGATCAGTACGGCGTGGTGAACGATCTTCTGGCGAAAATCTTTGGCTATCAGGCGCATCTGGCGTGGATCGCCGAGCCGTCGCTGTCGATGTGGGCGGTGGTGATTGCCGATGTCTGGAAAACCACGCCGTTTATGGCGCTGATGCTGTTGGCGGCGCTGCAACTGATCCCTGGCGATCTGTATGAGGCCGCTCGCGTTGACGGGGCCAGCGCCTGGCAACGCTTTAAACGCATTACGCTGCCGCTGATCCTGCCGGCGATGATCGTGGCGCTTATCTTCCGGGTAATGGACGCGATGCGCATTTTCGACCTGATTTTCGTGCTGACGTCCAACAGCGAAGCGACGATGTCGATTTCTGGTTACGCCCGTGAGCAAATCATCTCGTATCAGGATATGGGCGTCGGCTCTGCGGCGTCGGTGCTGGTGTTCATGATGGTGGCGGGCATTGCAGCCTGCTTTAACCGCGTCTCGAAGCTTAATGAGAAGGAGAAGCGGTGATGAAAACCACCCGTCGTCAGCGCAGATTCGGCCACCAGCTGGTGATTTATTGTGGTGCGACCGTCGCCGTACTGTTCTGCGTTTTCCCGTTTTATTACGCCATTCTGACCTCACTGCGCACCGGGCAGGAACTGTTTCTGCCCGCCTATTTGCCGAACGGCTTTCACTGGCACAACTACGTGGTGGCGCTGGTGGATAACGGCATCGCCCGCAGCCTGCTGAACTCGGTGCTGGTGGCGACAATTACCGTCGGCATCTGTCTGCTGGTGTCGATTACCGCGTCGTTCGCCCTCGCGCGGGTACCGTTTCGCGGACGTAAATTCCTGCTGTTTACCATTCTCTGCGTGTCGATGTTCCCGCAGGTGGCGGTGCTGACCGGGATGTTCGAGCTGGTGCGTTTTCTGGGGCTGTACGACTCCCTCGGCGCGTTGGTGCTGTCGTACACCACCTTTTCGCTACCGTTCACCGTCTGGGTGCTGACCACTTTTATGAAGTCGATTCCGGTGGAGCTGGAAGAGGCGGCGATTGTTGACGGGGCGAAAACCTGGACCATTATCCGCCGGGTGTTTGCCCCGATTCTGGCGCCTGCGCTGGTGACTACCGGGCTGCTGGCCTTTATCGGCGCGTGGAACGAATTCATGTTTGCACTGACGTTCATTATTTCCGGCGACAAGCGCACCGTGCCGGTGGCTATCAGCATGTTCAGCGGCGCGTCGACCTTTGAACTGCCGTGGGGAAGCATTATGGCAGCCTCGGTGGTGGTGACGCTGCCGATTATTGTGCTGGTGCTCATCTTTCAGAAACGCATTGTCAGCGGGCTGACCAGCGGAGCGATTAAGGGATAACTATGGGGCAACTGGTACTCGATAAAATATCTAAACGCTACGGCACCTCCTCGGAGGTGATTAAGCCCCTGGATTTGACCGTTAACGACGGCGAGTTTGTGGTGGTCGTCGGGCCGTCGGGCTGCGGCAAATCCACGCTGTTAAGGATGGTCGCCGGGCTGGAGGAAATCAGCGACGGCGAAATGCGCATCGACGGCGTATGCGTCAACGACGATTCGCCGTCTGAGCGCGGCATCGGGATGGTGTTCCAGTCCTACGCGCTGTATCCGCATATGACGGTGTACCAGAATATGGCCTTCGCGCTGGAAATGGCGAAGCTGCCGCCGACGGAAATCGACAAAAAGGTGCAGGCCAGCGCGCGCATTTTGCAGCTGGAGCATCTGCTCGACCGACGGCCGAAAGATCTCTCCGGTGGCCAGCGCCAGCGCGTGGCGATTGGCCGGGCGATTGTGCGTGAGCCGAGCCTGTTTTTGTTCGATGAACCGCTCTCCAACCTCGACGCCTCGCTGCGCGTGCAGATGCGCATGGAAATTGCCGCGCTGCATAAACGCATCAACGCCACGATTTTGTACGTCACCCATGACCAGGTGGAAGCCATGACGCTGGCCGACCGCATCGTGGTGCTTAATCAGGGGCAGATTGAGCAGGTCGGTTCCCCGCTGGAGCTGTACGATCATCCCGCCAACCTGTTCGTCGCGCAGTTTATTGGGTCGCCTAAAATGAATCTGATTGCGGGCACGATCGCAGAAACGGGCGAGCAGGAGACGGTTGTGGACCTCGAAAACCGACAACGCATTGTGCTGCCGGTGAATACGCTTGGTGGGAAAGTCGGCAACAGCGTATGGCTGGGGATCCGCCCGGAGCACGTCCAGCTTATTGATTTAGCCGTGGCCGACGTGGAAGGCGAAGTGCTGTTTGTCGAGCAGATGGGCAACGAAACGTTGCTGTACGTTAATAGCGGCTATGGCAGCGAGCCGTTGGTTATCCGCCTGACGTCGCGGCTGGAAATCACGCCCGATCAGCGGGTTGGGCTGCGTTTGCCGACGGAGAGTTGCTATTTGTTTGAGGCGGATGGGCGGGCTTTCACGCGAATTTAAAAGGAGATCCCAGTGGAAAAAAAAGCATGGCACAACGCGGTGGTGTACCAAATCTACCCGCGCAGCTTTATGGACAGCAACGGGGACGGCATCGGCGACATTCCCGGCATCATCAGCAAACTCGATTACCTCCACCAGCTCGGCATCAACCTGATTTGGCTCTCACCGGTCTACCGCTCGCCGATGGACGACAACGGCTACGACATCTCCGACTACGAAGATATTGCCGCCGAATTTGGCACCCTGGCGCAAATGGACACCCTGATTGCACAAGCCAAACAGCGCGACATTCACATCCTGATGGATTTAGTCGTCAACCATACCTCCGACGAACATCCGTGGTTTCTTGAAGCGCTGAAATCGAAGGATAACCCGTACCGTGATTTCTATATCTGGCGCCAACCTGCGGCAGACGGCGGGCCACCGAATAATTTCCGCTCCTATTTTGGCGGCAGCGGCTGGGCCTTTGACGAAGCCAGCGGCGAATATTTCCTGCATCAGTTTTCTACACGCCAGCCGGACCTCAACTGGGAAAACCCGCGCGTGCACGAGGAGGTCCACGCCATGATGAACCGCTGGCTGGCGAAAGGCATCGGCGGTTTTCGCATGGACGTTATCGACCTCATCGGCAAAGAAGTCGACGCACAAATCATGGCCAACGGCAAAAATCTGCATGCGCTGATCCGCCAGATGAACCGCGCTACTTTCGGTAACGGCGATTACGTTACCGTCGGTGAAGCCTGGAGCGCTTCCCCCGAAGACGCCCTGCTATACAGCGGCGCTGAACGTGAAGAACTGTCGATGGTGTTTCAGTTCGACCACATCAAACAGTTCTGGGATCAACACGCCGGCAAATGGCGCAGCAAGCCGTTTGCGCTGGCCCGTTTCAAAGCAGTTATCGACAAATGGCAAACCGCGCTGGCCGATGACGGCTGGAACTCGCTGTTCTGGAGCAACCACGATTTACCCCGCGCAGTGTCGAAATTTGGTGACGAAGGCGAATTCCGCGAAGCCTCTGCCAAAATGCTTGCCACCGCCCTGCACTGTCTGAAAGGCACGCCGTATATCTATCAGGGCGAAGAAATCGGTATGACCAACGTGCGGTTCAGCAACATCAACGATTACCGCGATATCGAAAGCCTGAATTTGTACCGCGAACGGCTGGCAGAAGGCGTCAGCCATGAAGAAATGATGCTGGGCATTCATGCCAATGGGCGCGACAACGCCCGCACGCCGATGCAGTGGGATGCCAGCTCCAACGCCGGTTTCACCACCGGCACGCCGTGGATCGCGGTCAATCCAAACTACCGGGAAATCAACGTGGCGGCAGCGCTTGAACAGCCGGACTCGATCCTCTGGCATTACCAGAAGCTGATAGCCCTGCGGAAACAGTATCCGGTGCTGGTTTACGGAGATTACCAACCGGTGATGGCTGAACACCCGCAGGTGTTTGCGTGGCTGCGCACTCTCGACAACGAGCGACTGCTGGTTATCAACAATTTCTCCGCCGAGCATCTCACCCTGGAGATCCCCGAGGAGATGCAGGCCTGGCACGGCGAGTGTCTTGCCAGCAACTACGCGCCGCGTGATCAGCTGGCGGTGAGTCTTGAGCTGCAACCTTATGAATCTTTTGCGTTACTAATCGGGAGGTAAACGATGGCGAACTGGTGGAAAGAGGCGGTGGCCTACCAGATTTATCCACGCAGCTTTAAGGACAGCAACGGGGACGGCATCGGCGACCTGAATGGCATCACCGAGAAACTCGATTACCTGAAAGACCTTGGCATCGATCTGATTTGGATCTGCCCGATGTACACTTCACCGAATGACGATAACGGCTATGACATCAGCAATTATCAGGAGATCATGGCCGAATTTGGCACGATGGCCGATTTCGATCATCTGCTCGAACAGGTTCACCTGCGCGGCATGCGCCTGATTATCGACCTCGTGGTCAACCACACTTCCGACGAACATCCGTGGTTCCTTGAATCCCGTTCATCTCGCGATAACCCCAAACGCGACTGGTACACCTGGCGCGACGGCAAAAACGGCGCCGAGCCCAATAACTGGGAAGGGATTTTTAAAGGTTCAGCCTGGGAATATGACGCGAAAACGGAGCAGTATTATCTGCACCTGTTTACCCGTCGCCAGCCGGATTTGAACTGGGAAAACCACGACGTGCGCCGGGCCGTGTACGACATGATGCACTGGTGGCTGGAAAAAGGGATCGACGGTTTTCGTATCGACGCGATTTGCCATATGAAAAAAGAACCGACGCTGGCCGATGTGCCTAATCCGGACAAATTGCGCTATGTGCCGTCAATGAAAAGCCATCTGAACTACGACGGGCTGCTCGACTACGTCGACGACATGAGCCAGAAGGTGTTTCAGCATTACGATATTGTGACCGTCGGCGAAGTGAATGGCCTGGACTCTGAACACGCCGAGGAGTGGGTCGGCGAGCATCGCAATCGTCTGAACATGGTTTTCCAGTTCGAACACGTTCGTCTGTGGGAACCGGAAGCCGGTTTGCGCCCAGAGCCTTCGGTACTGAAGACGATATTCACCGCCTGGCAGGCGGCGCTGGAAGGCAAAGGCTGGAACGCGCTGTACGTCGAAAACCACGATTTAACGCGCATTACCTCACGCTGGGGCGACACCCAACATTACTGGCGGGAAAGCGCCACCTGCATTGCCGCGCTCTACTTTCTGATGCAGGGCACGCCGTTTATCTATCAGGGCCAGGAAATCGGCATGACCAACACCCGCTTCAACGGGCTGGCCGATTTTGACGATGTCTCGGCGAAAAACATGTGGCGCGAGATGGCGGCACTCGGCAAAAACGAGGAGGAAATTATTGCGTTCCTCACCCGCACCGGGCGCGATAATTCCCGCACGCCGATGCAGTGGAGCCACTCCCCCAACGCCGGTTTCAGCGAGGCGAAGCCGTGGTTTCACGTTAATGCCAACTACGAAATCATCAACGTCGCCAGCCAGAGGCAGGACCCGGATTCAGTGCTCAACTTTTATCGCGCGTTAATCAGCCTGCGTAAGAAAGAGCGCACGCTTATCTACGGGCGTTATCAGCTGGAGCTGGCGGATCACCCACAGATTTACGCTTATCGCCGCGAATTGGGCGATGAAACGTTTCTGGTGCTGTGTAATCTGTCGTCGAAATCGGCCCGCTGGCCTGAAGCAGAATTACAGCTTAAAGGCGCGACACGCGTGCTGGGGAATTATGCGGAGATTGATGAGCCTTACCGACTTCATCGTTGGGAGACGCGCATTTATAAGCGGTAGTTGAGCAGGCAAACGATTGAGGGTGGCTTTGCCACCCTCTTTCTTTATTCAGATTATGTTGTGACGGTCGCCCGCGGGAGCCTGAAGCATATCATCCTGAGTAATCGTAATCGCACTCAGCAACTCGCCTTCACGGGTCTTTTGAATAAACTTCATTGACCAGCCATGTTCAAACAACGGGCCGGTGTGAACATCTGCTTTCAGTTTCTGAATAAGATTCTGTTTTTCTACGGCTTTAATTTTAGCCTTTTGACCATCACTAATGTGACGAATATCAGCCTGAGAAACATCGAGCAACGTGAGTTCATAAATCGCGACCTTATCCCGCTCATTCATACTGGCGCTGTCCAGTCGGGTATTTTTATGAATCTGATGATTAACCGATGTTAGGTTTAACTGTTTGATCTCTTCGCGAAGATGACTCAGCGCGACCGTATACAATTTATTTTCCTGTGAGATATGTTTACTCTCAGCCTTATAATGCTGTGCAGAAAACCAGGCAATACCACCAGCAATAAATGCCATAGCGATAATGAATACGGATTTTGAAGTTAATTTTTTCGTCATGGTATTATGCTGCCCGAAATATTACAGACTCATGAGATACATCCCCTGATATGCTACGCAGTATGCCGTTGTGAAAAACGATGTCAACGCCGTCATTGACTCATTTCAGAAATGATATCTCATATGAGACCTTTCTCCTTTGAAGCAATATCATCAGCAAGTAAAACCCGCCACGCTGCGCTATGGCGGGCATTTACGTAAAGAATATCTACTATGACATATAGTTTCATTTTCCAATTTTACTTTTAGCTCAATTTCAGTAAGCTTAGACGGGTAGAAGTACTCTGTTATACTGTCCGACGAAACACGCACCCTGCGTAATTAAACAGTCAGAATTATGGGAGAGAGAATGAAAAAGGAAAATAACTTTAATCTCTATAGTACTGATGAATTTAACGCATTCATGGAGTTCGTAAAATCGCATGGAGTACAAATGCGATACAGTAAAGGCCAGTCGTTAAATTTAGGAAAAGCAGAAGTCGGCTTTGTTCTTTCCGGACTGCTTGGTATTTATTATAAAGGCACCGGGAAATTTATCGATCATGCCTTTTACGGTATGCCCGCGATGGAAGATGATAAAATCATGTCAACGCAGCCGTTTTATTGCCGTACCGAAAGCGATGTGATTATTGCGAAAATCCCTATTCATAAAATATTTGAAATCAGTCATCCCGATCAGGTGTATCGCGGTGTTGTTTTCTCGGCGCTGATTTACTCCCTCATTGATAAGCTCGCCAATATCTATGACATCAGGCATGGCGGCAATGGTTACAAAGTGGTGAAAGAGTTAATCGAACTTTACCTCACTGAAATTCATGTCACCCAGGGCCTGGCTAATTACATATTAAAACGCACTAATTTATCGAACAGTTATGTCTTTAAGATCCTGGCCGCATTAAGGAAAAATGGATATATAGAAATAAAAAATGCGCGCCTGACAAAAATAATAAAACCATTACCTGATAAGATTTAACACCTTCATCAACTTTAATAGTTAAATTTATTTTTTCGCATTCACCTAATTACTCGGGGGGATTACCCCTGCCTATCTACACGCCAGGGTTTTTATTTATGATCAAGAAAAATGCGTTATTATATCTTTTCGCCAGTACGGTTTGCTTTTCAAGCCTGGGCTATGCCGCTGATAAAGATGGCCCGTCGGCTGAAGAAATGGAAAAAATAGCAAAAATGACGGCCAACCCAATTGGTGCCGCCTGGATGTTCTGGACGCAATATGACAACACCACGTTCAGAGGCGACAAATTCAACGGCACGGTCTCCCGAACCACTATTCAGCCCGTAATGTCCTTCCCGTTAAAGTTTGGTCAACAAGACTGGAACTTCATCGTCAGGCCGGTGTTTCAGTTCTATAACACCCCTAATTTGGGCGATGTTTCAATTCACGGGGATGGGGCGATGTTTGCCCACGGCAGGACCAGCGGCATGGGCGATACCGGTCTGTTGACCCTCGTAGGCCCAAACCGGGAGGATGGTTTCATCTGGGGGGTCGGTGCTACGCAGCTCTTCGATACGGCTGAAAATGATTTCCAGGGACAAGGACATTATCAGGTTGGCCCGGCATTGTTATTAGCAAAATTAGCCCCGCACCCTGGCGGCACAAACCTGGGATTATTGGCACAGCACTGGTGGTCTGCAGATAATAATAGCAACCGGAAAGACACCAACCATACCGATATTCAGTATTTCATTAACTACCGTTTGAGCGGTACCGAATTGATCGGGATGAGTCCCGATATCACCATTGACTGGAAGAAAAAACAGGGCGACCGTTTAACGCTTCCGATAGGTTTAGGTTATTCCAACGTCGTCAAATTAGGCAAACTTCCGGTACGTTTTGCCGCTGAGCTGCAATATTCCGTTATATCGCCTGACGATATCGGTTCCCGCTGGAACCTTAAATTTATGTTTATTCCGGTCTTGCCGAGCCCGTTCCTTTAAGGGAAGCGCATACGCATTTGTTTGAAGGACATATAACATGATGGCGTTTTTACAAGCGGTCGGACTTGGGTTGATGGTTCTGTTGCCTCTGGCGAACCCGTTAACCACGGTCGCGCTGTTTCTGGGTCTGTCGGGAAACATGAACGAAAAAGCCCGCAACCGTACCGCGCTCATCGCCTCGCTTAACGTCTTTCTGATTATGATGGGCGCCTATTACGCGGGTCAGGTGGTGATGAACACCTTCGGGATTTCTATCCCGGGATTGCGGATAGCAGGCGGGCTTATCGTCGGTCTAATCGGGTTTTATATGTTGTTTCCAAAGGAAAAGGCCTATGAGTCTCCGGAAGCAAAAATTAAAGCGGAAGAATTAAACGAAGAACCGGATACCAATATCGCGTTCGTTCCACTGGCTATGCCAAGCACGGCGGGGCCAGGGACTATCGCGATGATCATCAGTTCCGCGTCGACTATTCAGCACGGCATCGATTATGCACCCTGGATTATCCTGGTGGCTCCGCCGGTTATATTCGGGCTGGTCAGTCTCATATTGTGGGGAAGCCTGCGCTGCTCCGGTTCGATTATGCGTATTGCCGGAAAAAGCGGGATTGAGGCTATTTCACGGTTGATGGGCTTTTTGCTGATTTGTATGGGGGTGCAGTTCATCATAAACGGCGTACTGGAAATTATTAAAACCTGGCCGGGTTGATGTCGTTTGTAAGCGCGTGGTGCCCTCACCCCAGCCCTCTCCTAACGGGTAGAAGGTCAGGATGAGGGGTTTTCACGACCCGCGATACGTTGACCAGCCCCACGGGGCAATCAGAAACGGCAAATGATAGTGGTCTCCGCTACGCGGCAAGGTGACGTCAATTTGTGCCGACGGATACAGCGTCTCCCGCCCGGTTTGCGCAAACCACTGCCCAATCTCCGCCGTCAGACGATAGCGCCCTGGGGCTAAATCACCTTCGGACATCGAACCAATGCGCCCGTCAGCATTGGTTTCTGCCTCCTTCAACAACTGCCAGCCGCTTTCCGTTTGCTGCTCCAGGCGAATCATCACGCCCGCCGCCGGTTTTCCAAGCGACGTATCCAGGATGTGAGTCGAAATATGGCTCATCGGGCAAACACTCCTTCCAGTCGAAGTTGGGTAATTTGTCGCAGCTGCCGCAGCGCCTCCTGCACTTCATCAGCCTCGGTATTTTTCAGTCGCTGTTGCAGAATCGAGAGGATTTCTTCCCCGCTGCGCCCTTTGGCGCGGATCAGGAACACGCGACCAAACCGCGCTTCATATTCGGCATTCCCTTGCGCCAGTGCCTGTGCCAGCGCCGCATCATGGCGATTGACGGAAGACTGCTCCTGACGCGAAAACGCCGATTCCGCTGAAATGCCTTTCGGTTTATCTCCAATGCGCGGGTGCGCTGCCAAAGCAATGTCCAGCTCCGGTAACCGCCAGCGTTCGCTCAGCGCGATAGCGGTTTCCAGCACGCTTTCAACGCTCGAAAAAGGCCGCGCCGCCGCCAACGCATGTTGCCATTCCGGCAGCGCAACGCAGCCCGCAATCATCGCTGTCGCCTGTTCCGGGCTGGCGGAATTGAACTGCAACAATGCATCCGGCAGCACTATTTCCTGCACCGCCAGGCTGAACCCCTGCAACGCTACCGCGACGTCACTTGCCTCGACGGATTCCGCAGGATGATGACTGATGCCGCCCGCGCAGCGCACAAACAGCATCGCCACCGGCCAGCGTTCAGCCAGCGCCATCGAATCGTGTCCGGCTCCGCTCGGCAGCGTTAGCGCTCTGCCCTGCACTTTTTCGCAAGCGCGAATCAGCGTGTCCTGCAGCCCCGGATCGCACGGCGTGGCGGGCGTGGTGTAAAAAATATCATGGGAGAATATCAGGCCGCGCTGCTGCGCATTCTGCTGCGCTTTTTCCAGCAGCTTAACCAGCAACGCTTCGCGCGTTTCATCAGACGGACTGCGGATATCGAGGCTCAGCGAGACGCTGCCGGGAATGACGTTCACCGCACCTGGCTGGCAATTCAGCGTGCCAACCGTCGCCACCAGCGTCGGGTCGCTCGCCCGGGTCAGCTGTTCAACAGCCGCCATCCATTCGGCGGCCCCGGCCAGCGCATCGCGGCGCAGATTCATTGGCACCGTGCCGGCGTGCCCGGCTTCACCGTCGAAACGACAGTTCAGGCGACGCGCGCCGTTGATGGCGGTCACCACGCCCAGCGCTAAATTTGCACCTTCCAGCACCGGCCCCTGCTCGATATGCAGTTCCAGGCAGGCGCTAAATTCTTGCGGTAAACGCGCAGCGTGGGCGATTCGCGACGGGTCCAGCCCAGCGTTAACCATCGCCTGCGCCACGCTGATGCCCTGCGCATCACAACAATCCAGCCATTCCGGCGGCCAGGTGCCGGTCAGCCCACGGCTGCCGAGCAGCGTGATGCCAAAACGGGTGCCCTCTTCGTCGCCGAAACCGACGATTTCAATCGCCTGCTCCGCACGCACCTGATGCTGGTTCAGCCACGCCACGACCTCAATGGCCGTCAACACCCCGAGCATGCCGTCGTAGCGCCCGGCGTTGCGCACCGTATCCAGGTGCGAACCAAGCAGCAGCGCGGGGGCGCCTTCTTGTTGCGCTTCGTAGCGCCCGCAAATATTGCCCACCGCGTCCTGCCAGGTGGTCATGCCTGCCTCGGCCATCCACTGCGCGACCCGCGCGTTAGCCTGTAAATGTTCAGGTGAGAGGTACACCCGGGTGAGTTCCCCGGGCGTGGCACTGATTTCAGCCAGCTGGTCGCTGCGCGCCATTACGCGCGCCGCCGCCAGCCGGGCTTCTTCGGGCGTCATTGGTATCACGTTCTTTTGCATCAATCACCCCTCGTAGGTGTCCCAGGCCGCCTGCATCGCAGCGCCCTGAGTGGTAGCGAAGCCCAGACGGTTCAGCACCGCTTCCAGCGCGGTCAGGGTTTGCAATACGCAGTCTTTACGCGCGTTGTAACCCATGGTGCCAATGCGCCAGATTTTGCCCGCCAGCGGGCCAAACGAGGTGCCAATTTCGATGTGGAAATCGTTGAGCAGGCGCTGACGCACTTCTTCGCCGTGCACGCCTGCAGGAATCACCACTCCGAGTACGTTGTTCATTTTGTGGGAGATATCGCCGAACACCTCAAGCCCCATGCCCTGAATGCCGTTCAGCATCGCGCGGCCATGCAGTTCGTGGCGGGCGATCAGCGCGTCCATCCCCTCTTCCAGCATGATCCGCGCGCATTCCCGGGCGGCGAACAGCATACTGGTGGCTTCGGTGTGGTGGTTCAGGCGCTCCGGGCCCCAGTAGTCCATTACCATGCCGAGATCGAAATAGTTCGACCAAATCATTTCGTCTTCGCCATCCTGATGCAGATCGGTGCGGATCCCCTGCTCTATGCATTTTCGCGCGCGGATCGTCGCTTCCATTTCCGCGCTGAGCGTGATCGGCGAACTGCCCGATGGGCCACCGAGGCATTTCTGTAACCCGGCGGAGACCGCGTCCAGCCCCCAGGCATCGGTTTCAAGCACGTTGCCACCGAGCGACGCGGTGGCATCGGTGTAAAACAGCACCCCGTGGCGACGGCAAATTTCACCCAGATTTTCCAGCGGTTGCAGCATGGTGGTGGAGGTGTCGCCCTGCACCGTCAGCAACAGACGCGGTTTGACACGCTTGATCTCATCTTCAATGCGATCGGCGCTGAATACCTCGCCCCATGGCACTTCGATGGTATGGACTTCGGCCCGACAGCGGCGGGCAATTTCACACAGTAGATGGCCGAAGCGACCAAACACCGGGACCAGCACTTTATCGCCAGGACGAATGGCCGACAGCAGAATCGCCTCGATTCCGGCGCGGGACGTCCCGTCCACCAGCATCGTCCAGCGATTTTCGGTGCGGAACACGCCGCGATATAGCGCCATCACTTCGTTCATGTAGCCGGTCATCACCGGATCGTACTGGCCGATCAGCTGGCTGGACATGGCGCGCAGCACGCGCGGATCGGCGTTGATCGGCCCCGGCCCCATCAGCAGGCGGTGAGGCGGATTAATGGGCGTAAATGACTGAACCTCGAACATGGACACATCCTTTGGTCTGGAAACCGGTTATTGAAACTAATGATTCTTTAATACCGTTTTTGCAACGAATGTGCCAGTGCGTTTTTTCCGCTTTGTGCACGAGTCAGGCCTACTCATCCGCACTGCGCTGATTCAAAACAGAACCCTGTACAGGTGCAATTGCACCACGACAGGGCATTCAGCGCTGTTCCAGTTCGTCGAGGGTGTGATAGAGATCGGCGATGCGATGAATGCGCTGCCGTCCGTCGCTGAGCGTGCTGTGTAGTAAGGCGTTGGCGAGTAAGTTCACCAGGCTCATGGCGCTGCTGTAGCTGTCGAACGCCGAGACGCTGTCCAGCGGGGCCGCAAAATGCCAGCGGCAGCGGGCGCTGATCCCGGCAGCCTGCGGTTCACTCAGCACCAGTACCTGCGCCTGTTGGGTCTGCAACGCCTCGAGCAGCGGGCGGATCACCCGTGGACGGCGACGAAATGCCACCACAATCACCAAATCATCCGGGGTGATATCCACCACTTCTTCCGCCAGCGTCTGCCCGGGCTGCGGCATTAGCCAGACGTTGCCGCGGCTTTGCATCAGCTGTTGGCGCAGATGCAGCGCCACCGGACTGCTGTTGCGCAGGCCGACGATAAACACACGCTTCGCGGCGCTGAGTGCGGCGACCACTTCGGCGAACAGGTCGGCATCCAGCGCGTTGACCCATTGGGTGAGATTCGCCATTTCCTGTTTATAGTGACGCGCCAGCAGCGTGTTACCCTGCACCGCGTCCCGATCGCCGGTGAGCGGCATCCCGCTCTGGCGCAGGGTTCGCAGCTCGTCGCGCATGTCTTTGAAGCGCTCATAACCCAAATGCCGGAACAGGCGACTGACGGTGGCCTTGGATACCCCGCTGAGCCGCGCCAGCTCGGCGCTGTTGTAACTCACCAAATCGTCAAAGTGATCCATGATGAACGACGCCACGCGCTGTTCCTGTGGAGAAAGTTCGTTGTAACACGCCCTCAGGCGCTCATCCAGCTGCTGCATATCCCGTCTCCTGCAACTTTCGTTTCAACTCAGGCTGACACAGTAAAAGCTCACTCGTCAATCTGGAACGTTTTTTGCCTGATGAGAAAGAAGAGCGTCCACGGAGAAACATCATGCAAAGTAATCTGGCCCCCGGTGCCATGGCGGTAACCCCTCATCATCTCGCCAGCGAATCGGCGCTTTCAGTGTTGCGTCACGGCGGCGATGCCATCGAAGCGATGGTGGCGGCAGCGGCGACCATTGCCGTGGTGTATCCCCACATGAACGGCATCGGCGGCGACGGTTTCTGGCTAATTGTTCCGCCCGGCGGCGAGCCGATTGCCATTGACGCCAGCGGGGCCTCCGGGGCGCAGGCGACGCTGGCGTATTACGACGGTCACGCCAGTATTCCCCATCGCGGAGCGAAAGCCGCACTGACCGTGCCGGGCACCGTGAGCGGCTGGGATGAAGCACTGAACGTTTCCGCAGGGCTTGGCGGCGGGCAGCTTCCGCTTTCACGTCTCCTGGCGGATGCGATTCGCTATGCCGCCGACGGCATTCCAGTGACCCGTTCACAGGCGAGCGCCACGCAGAGTAAATATCATGAGCTTTCCGGCGTGCCAGGCTTTGCAGGGACCTTTTTACAGCGCGGCGAAGTGCCCGCGGCAGGCAGCCGTTTCTGCCAGCCGCGCCTCGCCCGCACCTTAACGCGACTGACGAATGACGGGCTAGACAGCTTTTATCGCGGGCCGCTGGCGCAGTTGATGGCGGAAGAATTTCAGGCCACCGGGTGTCCGCTGACGGCACAGGATCTCGCCGGGCATCGCGCGCGTCGTCGCGTGCCGTTGAAACTCAGCCACCAGCTGGGCGATATTTTCAATATGACGCCGCCGACCCAGGGGCTGGTGTCACTGGCGATCCTCGGTATTACCGATCACCTCGACATGGCCAACGCAGATGAGGTTCAAACCATCCACCGCATCGTAGAAGCCACCAAACGGGCGTTCAGCCTGCGCGATAAATACATCACCGACCCGCGCCATGTGACGCTGCCGGTGCAAAGCCTGCTGGAAGCCGCTCCGTTGCAAGAGATGGCGGCCAGCATTGACGATAACCACGCCGCACCGTGGGGCAAAGGCAAAGGTCCGGGCGATACCGTCTGGCTCGGCGTTATCGACGGCAACGGGCTGGCGGTGTCGTTTATTCAGAGCATTTATCACGAGTTTGGCAGCGGCGTGGTGCTGCCCGAAAGCGGCATTCTGCTGCAAAACCGTGGCGCGGCGTTCAGCCTCGACCCGGATCACCTGCTGGCGCTGGCGCCGGGCAAGCAGCCTTTCCACACGCTCAACCCGGCGGCGGCACGGCTGAAAGACGGTCGCACAATGGTGTACGGCACCATGGGCGGCGACGGTCAGCCGCAAACTCAGGCGGCGATTTTCACCCGGCATGTGATTCAGGGCATGCCGTTACAGGAAGCGGTTGCCGCTCCGCGCTGGCTTTTGGGCCGTACCTGGGGCCAGTCAACGGATTCACTCAAGCTGGAGGGCAGATTCAGCGAGGCCACTTTCACCGCCCTGCGGGAAAAAGGGCACGACGTGGAATGGCTGCCGGGCATGAGTGAAGCGATGGGGCACGCCGGGGCGATTGTCCGTCACACTAACGGCATGCTGGAAGGGGCGTACGATCCGCGCAGCAATGGCAGCGCAGCAGGATTCTAAGGAGCGATGATGAACGAGAATGCGTTTAACTGGCCTGACTATATTCTGCTGATGGAACAGCTGTTGGTGGTGCCGCTGGATGCGCCGCGCCGGGCTGAGCTGGCGGTTCAGCTTAGCCGGATTGCCTCGATGGCCGAGCCGCTGATGGCGTTTGAACTGCCGCACCGCCAGGAAGGTGCAGGAGTGTATCAACTATGACACTGAGCATTCGGGACATTCAGCAAGGATTACGCTACCGCCAGTTCAGCGCGGTGGAACTGGCGCAGCAGACTCTGGCGCGCATTGAGCGGGATAACCCGCAGGTGAACGCCTTCACCGAAGTCACGACAGAACGCATGCTGCGCGAAGCCGCTGAGATTGACGCGCGTCTGCGTCAGGGAGACGCGCTCCCGCCGCTCGCGGGCGTGCCGTTTGCGGTGAAAAATTTATTTGATATCGAAGGTGTGACCACGCTCGCAGGGGCACAACTGTTCAGCGAAATGCCGCCTGCAACAACGGATGCGTTTGCCGTGCAGCAGCTGCGACGGGCAGGCGCGACGCTTGCGGGGGCGCTGAATATGGACGCCTACGCCTACGGCTTTACTACGGAAAACAGCCATTACGGCCCGACCCGCAACCCGCGTGATCTGAACCGCATTGCCGGCGGCTCTTCAGGTGGATCAGCCGCAGCAGTGGCGGCAAAACTGGTGAATTTTACCCTTGGTACCGACACCAATGGTTCGATCCGCGTGCCCGCCTCGCTGTGCGGCGTGCTGGGCCTGAAGCCAACGTTTGGCCGTTTGTCGCGAGCCGGTAGCCATCCGTTTGTCGCCAGCCTCGATCACATCGGCCCGCTGGCTCGCTTTACCGACGATCTGGCCCACGTTTATGATGCCTTGCAGGGCCACGATCCGGACGATAAATGGCAGTCTTTCCGGGAGGTTTCACCCGTTTCATCAATCCTGTCACAGACAACAAGTCTGCGCTGCGCCATGCTGGGCGGCTGGTTTGATGAATGGAGCGACTGTAGCGCCCGCGATGCGGTGGCTCGGGTGGCACACGCGCTTGGCGCAAGTGAAAAACTGGAACTGCCGAACGTGGCACTGGCCCGTTCCGCTGCTTTTTTGCTGTCGGCGGCGGAAGGCGGCAACCACTATTTACCCGCGCTGCGCAGTGATGCTGAACGCTTTGAACCTAACTCCCGTGAACGCCTGCTGGCGGGCGCAATGACGCCGTCGGCCTGGTACACCCAGGCCCAGCGCTTCCGGGCATGGTTTCGCGATACGACGCTGCCGCTGTTTAATAATTTTGACCTGCTGATCGCCCCGGCGACGCCGTGCAGCGCGACGCTGATTGGCGATACCACCATGCGCATTAATGGCATCGAACTGCCGACCAAAGCCAGCATGGGTATGCTGACGCAGCCAATTTCGTTTCTGGGTTTACCGGTGGTCAGCGTACCGCTCAAAACCCACAGCGGTTTGCCAATTGGCGTGCAGATTATTGGCGCGCCGTGGCAGGAAGCGCAGTGTTTGCAGGCCGCATGGCAGCTTGAACAAGCCGGTATTCTTTATCAACAGGAAGACATATGACGCCCGAAAACATTGACCGCCCGGCGGTACTGAACGACGTGACCGCCGCATTTTATCGTTATGAAAAAGCCTTAATCAGCAATGACGTTGCGGTTCTGGATGAACTGTTTTGGGATGACGGGCGAACGGTGCGCTACGGCGCGACGGAGAATTTGTATGGAATGGCTGAGATCCGTGATTTCCGTCATTCGCGGCCTTCAAAGGGGTTGGATCGGCTGCTGCGCCGTACGACGATCACCACCTACGGCGAGGACATGGCGGTGGCAAGTACCGAGTTTACACGTGAGAACAGCGAGCGCGTTGGCCGCCAGATGCAGACCTGGGTGAAATTCCCCTGCGGCTGGCGCATCGTAGCGGCACATGTGAGTTTGATGGGGTAATTTTTTGGCCGGTGCGTTTTTCTTTCACCCTCTCCTGGGGGAGAGGGTCGGGGTAAGGACACCACGATATGTCAGGCGGTACCGTTGAACGGGTGCGTTTTCACCCAGTGTTCGGCAATATCCTGACGGCGACAAATCCACACATCATCGTGGCTCTGCACATAATCCAGAAAACGCTGCAGCGCGCGAAAACGTCCTGGCCTGCCTAACAGGCGGCAATGCATGCCAATCGACATCATTTTTGGCAACGTTTCCCCTTCTTCATACAGCACATCGAAACTGTCTTTCAGATAGGTGTAAAACTGCTCGGCGGTGTTGAAACCCTGCGCGGTGGCGAAGCGCATGTCGTTGGCATCCAGGGTGTAAGGCACTATCAGATGCGGTTTGCTGTCGACCGTGGTCCAGAACGGCAGATCGTCGCCGTAATAATCGCTGTCGTAGAGAAAACCGCCCTGCTCTGCCACCAGCTGGCGGGTGTTCGGGCTGTCACGCCCGGTGTACCAGCCGAGCGGCTTTTGGCCAAACAGTGCGTCGAGAATTTCGACCGCCTGCTGCATGTGCTGGCGTTCGGTCTGAATATCGAGATTCTGATAGTGGATCCAGCGCCAGCCGTGGCTGACCACGTCGTAGTCTGCGGCTTTTATGGCGTCGACGATGGTCGGGTTACGCGCCAGGGCCATCGCCACGCCGAATACCGTCAGCGGTAAACCGCGCTTTTGAAATTCCTGATGAATGCGCCAGAACCCGGCGCGGGAGCCGTATTCGTAGAGGGAGTCCATCGACATATGTTTGTCGGGGAAACTGGGCGCACCAATGATGTCAGAGAGAAACTGTTCGGATCCGCTGTCGCCGTGCAGGACGTGGTTTTCGCCGCCCTCTTCAAAATTGAGTACAAACTGGACGGCGATGCGCGCGCCGCCTGGCCACTGTGCATGAGGCGGCTGACCGGCGTAGCCCGCCATGTCACGAGGATAGTTTTCGGTAAAATGCCAAACGCGCTTGTCCGTTGCTGATTGCATGTTAATTCGACCTCTGTATCAGATGACCGCCGTCGTCAGCTCAGCATTTCGAAGCCTCCGCTCAGCGGCTTTTTATTGGGGTATGCGAGGTCGCCGTATTTGCTGGTGCCAAGACCCAGCGCCACGAGCGATTCCACCATTTTCACCGCCGCCGTTACACCATCAATCACCGGGATACCCAGTTCCTGCGTCAGCTCGCGGGCAAGGTTCGCCATGCCGCCGCAGCCAAGGACAATCGCCCCGCTGCCGTCTTCGCGTTTTGCCTGAATACAACGCTCGCGTACCTTCATCTGAGCAAGACCCGTGCCATCTTCCAGCGCCAGCACCGGTAAATCGATGGCGTGCAGCGCCGCGCAGTGATGTTCAAAACCATACTGCTGCAATAAATGACGGGCGATGATCACCGTACGCGGCAGTGTGGTGACGATGGAAAAGCGGGTCGCTACCAGCGTCGCCATGTGCATCGCCGCTTCGGCAATGCCTACCACCGGCCCGCTGGCCAGTTCACGCGCGGCGAGTAAACCCGGATCGCCGAAGCAGGCAATCACGTGCCCGTGTGCGCCCTGCGCTTTGCCGTGTTTGATTTGCTCCAGCACGCCAATCGCCGCAATGGCTTCATCAAAATGGCCTTCAATCGACTCCACGCCTTTTGTCGGACAGGTCGCAAGAATGGTGGTGCCCGGAGCCGCGACGCTGCGGGCCGCTTCGCCAATGGTGTGTGTCATGGCGGCGCTGGTGTTGGGGTTGATCACTTGAATCAAATGTTGCATCGAACGACATCCTCTTGTTGTTTTGCCCTGTCGTGGAGCACCACGCCTGGGCAGTAAAATGGTTATCCGCACTGTAATAATGCACATCCTGTACCCGAACAGCCACGTTTGTGTGCGTTATCGCCCTTTCACGCCCTGTATTTCTGGATAACAGAATCTGGCCCGATTCATGCAACGAAAGTTGCAGACATTCCGTCAGTATCTGTTTTTTAAAGGAGCAGATTTCATGCCAAATCAGAAACCAGAGTACAAATCGAGCTATAGCCCAAGACTGACCAACAACGATCTGGCGCCTACTCGGCAACAGAGTTGGTCGTGGTACAACATTTTTTCGTTCTGGATGTCCGATGTGCATAGCATGGGCGGCTATGTGGTGGCCGCGAGCTTCTTTACCCTCGGCTTAGCGAGCTGGCAGGTGCTGCTTTGCCTGTTGGCGGGTATTTGTATCGTGCAACTGTGCGCCAACCTGGTGGCGAAACCCAGCCAAATGGCGGGCGTGCCTTACGCCGTGATTTCCCGTCAGGCGTTTGGCGTGTTCGGCGCCAATATCCCGGCGGTGATCCGCGGCCTGATTGCCTTTGCGTGGTACGGCATCCAGACCTACCTGGCGGCCAATGCGCTGATGCTGGTCGGTCTAAAGTTTTGGCCTTCTCTGGCCTCGCTGACCACCGGCCATTTCCTCGGTCTGTCGCATTTGGGTTGGATCTGTTTTGGCATTATGTGGGTGCTGCAGGCGCTGGTGTTCTGGCACGGTATGAGCGCCATTAAGCGCTTTATCGATATCGCCGGTCCGGCGGTGTATATCGTGATGATGGCGCTGGCAGGCTGGATTTTGTATCAGACCGGGCTGGACGGTATTTCCTTTACGCTTGCCAGCAAGCAGCTGAGTGCCGGTGAGCAAACCTGGCAGATGATCACCGCCACGGCACTGGTCGTTTCCTATTTCTCCGGCCCGCTGCTGAACTTTGGTGACTTTTCGCGTTACGGCAAAAACATGCAGGAAATTCGTCGCGGCAACCGCTGGGGGCTACCGTTCAACTTCCTGCTGTTCTCGATTGTGACGGTGATTATTGTTTCCGGCTCGCAGTCGCTGTTTGGCCGTATGATTACCGACCCGATTGAAACCGTGAGCCACGTCGGCAACAGCGTCGCAATGGCCATTGGCCTGCTGACGATGATCACCGCAACCATTGGGATCAATATCGTGGCGAACTTTGTCTCTCCTGCATTCGACTTCTCGAACTGTTCACCGCAGAAAATCAGCTTCCGCACCGGAGGGATGATTGCCGCCGTGGGCTCTGTGCTGCTGACGCCGTGGAATTTGTTCCAGTCGCCGGAGCTGATTCACTATACGCTCGACGTGCTTGGCGCATTTATCGGGCCACTGTTCGGGATTCTGCTGGCAGATTTTTATCTGATTAAGCGCGGAAAAGTGGTGGTCGATGACTTGTTCACCGTCTCCCCTGCGGGCCGTTACTGGTACAAAAATGGCTTTAACCCCAAAGCAATTGCCGCTCTTGCCCCGTCGGTAGCGGTTGGGCTTATCATCAGCTTTATCCCGGCCCTGCATGAAGTGGCAAACTTTAGCTGGTTCATCGGCGCGTTCCTGAGCGCAGGCTGCTATCGCTGGATTGCCCGTCACGACAAAGAAGGTGTGAGCGATACCTTTACCGGCGTGGAGATTGCCAAGGAGTAAGTACCGCGGGCCTGAATACCTGAGGATTCGGGCCCGTAAAGTGATCCCCCGACAAACACGAACGGAATAATTAGGGTAGGATGCCCAACATAAATGACGGGTTATCAATAAGGAACGCTATGACCATCCCTTCACTTTCCCCTGCAGAGACCAGGGCACTTCTGGCACAGGGCGCAGCCCTGATAGACATTCGCGAGCCGGATGAATATGCTCGCGAAAATATTGCCGAAGCGCATTTACTCTCGCTTTCCGCTATCGAAAATGGAGACCGGCTTGGGCCGTTCGAAGACTACGATACGGTGATTTTTTATTGTCAGTCTGGCACGCGCACCGCTCAGAATGCACAAAAACTGGAGCAGGCGGTTGCCCCGGCGAAAGTGTTTATTCTTGAAGGTGGTCTGAACGGCTGGAAGAAAACGGGTGAAGAAATCCTGAAAGATAAGTCTCAACCGCTACCCATTATGCGTCAGGTGCAAATCGTAGCAGGTACGCTGATTCTGATTGGCGTGATTCTGGGCTACGGCGTTCATCAGGCATTCTTCCTGCTTTCCGGTTTTGTCGGCGCGGGTTTGCTGTTTGCTGGCGTCAGTGGATTCTGCGGAATGGCGCGTTTGCTGGGCGTGATGCCCTGGAATCGCCGCTAGCTTTGATTTCCCCTGTCGGGTGCGTCATGCCAGGGGAAATATTTGCCGTTGAGAACGGCAGAAACGACGAAGGCCTGAATCATTGCTGATTCAGGCCTTCTGAATAGTGGCGGAACGGACGGGACTCGAACCCGCGACCCCCTGCGTGACAGGCAGGTATTCTAACCGACTGAACTACCGCTCCACTGTTCCCTTGGGAACGAGGCGAATATTACGGATTCCCCGATCCTGCGTCAACGCTTTTTCTTAAGTTTTGAATCAGTTGCTGCAAAAATCGCCCACATGCTGCTTTTCAGCGCGTGTTTACAGGTTTCAGGCGCGCCAGAGACAGCTTCCGCCTTTCTTTTGCACCAAATCAAGGCGCGATTCATGGGCCGCTAACTCTTCATCACTGGCGGAAATAACCCGTAATGCCCCGGCTCCACGCACAATGCGCTGAATTCCGGAGTCATTACCCTGCTGCTGGCTGTCCCCTTCCATCGCAAACTTCATCGACGTTTGTCCGCCTGTCATCAGCAAATAGACGTCGGCCAGAATCTGGCTATCGAGCAATGCGCCGTGCAGCGTACGTTTGCTGTTGTCTATTTCATAGCGCGAGCACAACGCATCGAGGCTGTTACGCTTGCCGGGGAACATTTTACGCGCCAGCGCGAGGCTGTCGGTGACTTTGCAGAAGGTGTTGGTCCTGGCAATGCCACGGTTGAGTTTGGCAAACTCGTAGTCCATAAAGCCGATATCGAACGATGCGTTATGGATGACCAGCTCTGCGCCCTGAATGTATTCGATAAACTCGTCAGCAATGTCGGCGAACGTCGGTTTGTCGAGCAGGAACTCATCGGCAATCCCGTGTACGCCGAACGCTTCGGGATCGACCAGGCGGTCAGGTTTGAGATAAACGTGGAAGTTATTACCCGTTAAACGACGGTTGATCACCTCGACCGCACCGATTTCAATGATCTTGTGCCCTTCGTAATGCGCACCGATCTGGTTCATACCGGTGGTTTCCGTATCGAGGACGATCTGTCGGGTAATTGCAGTGCTCATATCGTTCATTTATGTCAGACTTACCGTTTTCGTGTCGATTTCAATTAAAGGAAGTCTACCAGAGATGCTTAAACAGGTAGAAATTTTCACCGATGGTTCTTGCCTCGGTAACCCAGGCCCTGGCGGCTACGGCGCAATTTTACGCTTTCGTCAGCATGAGAAAACCTTTAATGAAGGTTATTACCTGACCACCAACAACCGTATGGAGTTGATGGCCGCCATTGTGGCACTTGAAGCGCTGAAGGAACATTGTGAAATCACCCTCAGCACCGACAGCCAGTACGTTCGCCAGGGGATTACACAGTGGATCCACAACTGGAAAAAACGCGGCTGGAAAACGGCAGACAAAAAGCCGGTGAAGAATGTCGACCTGTGGCAGCGTCTCGACGCCGCGCTCAGTCAGCATAAAATTCAGTGGGAATGGGTGAAAGGCCATTCCGGCCATCCAGAAAACGAACGCTGTGATGAACTTGCTCGCGCCGCAGCTATGAGCCCGACACAGGCAGACACGGGTTACAAACCGGAAAGTTAATCTTGCGGTTTCCGATACTGGCGCGTGGCGCCGACCGTCTGACGCATCGGGTTCCTGGATTTGCTTTGCCGCGCTGGGTTGAGCGTCAGCGGCACCGTTCTTTTACGTGCAACAATCACCTGTAAACAGCCTAATGCGGGCACATGCGTGCTCAGGATCCGCCCGCCCTGGCGGGTCCAGGGCAATACCTGAAAGCGGCTCTGATGCAGCACTTCAAAATTGAGTACCCCCAACCAGTCGAGCTGACGCATCAGGCTAAACATCCGGCTATTATATGGCATGCGGTTGCGCAGAACCGGCACCATCTTACGTAACCCCATCAGACTGACCGGGTTGAACGCCGTCAATATGAGCCAGCCGTCATCAATCAAAACGCGGTCGGCTTCTCGCAGCAAACTGTGCGGGTCCTGACACCAGGGCAAAGTGTGCGCCAGTAAACAGGCATCAACCGACTTTTCGGCAAACGGTAAATGTAGCGGATCGGCCTTCACCTGCATCGGGTCACCATCGAGCGATACATTGACCTGATGGGAGATTGCGCACGCATCGGTATTGATTTCCGCGCTCAAATTGCCGATTTTAAGCAGATGAAATCCATAAAGTTTCGCCATCCACGGCTTTAACTGTTGTTCCAGCGCTTCACGATAGTATTCACCCCAGGGCATTTCCGCCCAGTGGTTTGGCGCCGTTACTGTCAGAGGTATCCTTGCCGGTTTCATCACAACCTTCCGCAACATTATGAGAGGTAATCAATGAATCTTAACAGTATTCCCGCATTTCAGGACAACTACATCTGGGTGCTGAGTCAGGACGATGGCAAGTGTTTGATTGTCGACCCTGGCGAAGCGGCGCCAATCCTTGCCGCGATTGCTGAACACAACTGGCAGCCGCAGGCCATTTTATTGACTCATCACCACCACGATCACGTTGGCGGTGTGAAAGAACTGAAGGAAAAATTCCCGGGACTTGTGGTGTATGGTCCGCAGGAGACACAAGATAAAGGGGCCAGCCATATCGTTCAAGAAGGTGATACGGTCGATGTTTTGGGATGCGAATTTTCTGTAATTGCGACCCCGGGACATACCTTAGGCCATGTGTGTTTCTTTAGCGATCCTTACCTTTTTTCTGGCGATACGCTGTTTTCCGGGGGATGTGGACGTCTCTTCGAAGGCTCGCCAGAGCAGATGTATCAGTCACTTCAAAAATTACAGGCACTTCCAGACCATACCGTCATATGTTGTGCACATGAATATACATTAGCAAATGTGAAGTTTGCATTGAGCGTGCTACCCCATGATCGGGCGATAAACGAATACTATAAAGAAGTGAATGAGTTACGTGCAAAAAACCAAAAAACACTACCCGTAATTCTGAAAAATGAGCGTCGAAGTAATGTATTTCTTAGGACGGATGATACTGATTTAATTGAAGAAATATTCAAAGAAACAAATTTGCAACAACCTGAGCAGCGTTTTGCATGGTTAAGGTCAAAGAAAGATAACTTCTAAGTGCCCAGGGTTGCCTTTTAATTTTTTCGCCGTTATGATTGCTCGTCTTTTAAGCAACTATTGACCACACACATGAAGGCACGAGCGATATTACTCGCCTCTGTCCTGCTAGTGGGTTGCCAGGCCAATCGCGATGGGAACGTACAACAGCATGCACAGAGCCTTTCTGCGGCTAGTCAAGGGGAAGCAGGGAAGTTTACAAGTCAAGCGCGATGGATGGACGATGGAACATTTTATGCGCAGGATCAGGACTTGTGGGCTTCTATTGGCGGCGAGCTAAAGATGGGAATTCCGGATAATGGCCGGATTCGCGAACAGAGACAAAAGTATTTACGTAATAAGAGCTATCTCCACGATGTAACTTTACGGGCAGAGCCGTATATGTACTGGATAGCAGGGCAAGTTAAGAAACGTAACATGCCTATGGAACTGGTACTACTACCCATAGTGGAGAGCGCTTTTGACCCCCATGCAACGTCTGGCGCCAATGCCGCAGGCATTTGGCAGATCATTCCGAGCACAGGGCGCAATTATGGTTTAAAACAGACCCGCGCATATGACGCGCGTCGAGATGTTGTTGCCTCTACCACGGCAGCACTCGATATGATGCAGCGTCTAAACAAGATGTTTGACGGCGACTGGTTGTTAACGGTCGCAGCGTATAACAGCGGCGAAGGTCGTGTGATGAAGGCAATGAAAGCGAACAAATCGCGGGGTAAACCTACCGATTTCTGGTCGCTGTCATTACCTCAGGAAACGAAAATTTACGTGCCTAAGATGCTGGCATTGAGTGATATTCTCAAGAACAGCAAACGCTATGGCGTTCAGCTGCCGACGGCAGATGAAAGTCGTGCACTGGCTCGCGTTAGACTGGATAGCCCTGTTGACGTGAAGCAAGTGGCGGATATGGCCGGTATTTCAGTCACCAAGCTGAAGGCGTTTAATGCAGGCGTAAAGGGTTCTACCCTTGGAGCCAGCGGACCAAAGTATGTCATGGTTCCGCAAAAGCATGCCGACCAGTTACGTGAGTCTCTGGCCTCTGGCGATATCGCCGCGGTTCAGCCGACTCTGGTGGCCGATAATTCACCGATGACCAGCCGTAGCTACAGGGTACGTTCAGGTGACACCCTTTCGGGTATCGCGGCACGCCTTGGCGTGACATCGAAAGATCTGCAGCAGTGGAATTCACTGCGCGGCGCGCATCTTAAAGTGGGCCAGAACCTGACCGTTGGCGCAGGTAGCAGTGCATCTCGTCTCGCGAAAAACAGCGATAGCATTACGTATCGCGTTCGCAAAGGAGATTCGCTGTCGAGTATCGCTAAGCGTCACGGCGTGAACATCAATGATGTTGTGCGCTGGAACGATGATACCGACAACCTGAAGCCGGGTGATCAGCTGACGCTATTTGTTAAAAACAGCGACAGACCCGATTCCTGATAAACCAGTCCAGTAAAAAGGCACCGATTCCCTCGGTGCCTTTTTTATTTATGCAGCTTTATGCGCCTCGGCCATGATGGTATCGCTGGTAAACGACCCCTCCTCCTGCAGTTCAAAATAGTCCTTCACTTCCTGAGACGCACTTTCCTGATACAGACGAATAGCGGTACACAAAGCCTCTGGCGTCCGCATGCGCGCTACCCAGGAGCTGTATTCCAGCGGTAAACGGTCGGTAATCAAGCTATCGGTAATCAGCCCTGCCTCGTTGATCATTGAGAACCACTCCCCGCTCGAGTAATTACGCACATGTGAGGTGTCACGCAATGCTTCAACGGTCTGCAACCAGACGTCTCTCAACGGATGGCCGGGGGACATGATGTCCATGATGATGAAAACGCCACCCGGCTTCAGCGCGCGTTTGATTTCGCGCATCGCCTGTCCTACATCATGCCAGTGGTGCGCGGAATAACGGCTGATCACCACGTCGTAAGAGGCGTCGTCAAAAGGCAAAATTTCCGCATAACCCTGCGACGTCGTGATGTTGTTCAGTCCTTTGTCTTTCGCCGCCTGTTTCACCACCTCAAGCATTTGTGCTGACAGATCGTAAGCCGTTACCTGCGCGACATGCGCAGCGGCGACGAAGCTTGCATGCCCTGCCCCGCAGCCGAGATCCAGCACTTTTGCCTGCGGGAATGCGCTCAGTCGCTCGCCCAGACGCTGCAAATCACGCCCTGTTGAATGAACTGCGCTGGTTAAATAGGCACTTGCCTGAGAGCCAAACTGTTTATCGACATTATTGTGGTGAGATTGCGTTGTCATTGTGTTGTCCTTCGGTTGATTGAATGATGAAAGGGCAGCACCTTACGTGCACAGGTCTGCCCCACGGCAGACCTGACTTACCTTTATCGCTCAGGTTTGCCGGGACTGAATTCCACTAGTAGCGGATTGTGATCGGATGCGCGAGTCACCAGAACGGAGGCTTCATGCACATTCAGACCACGATAGAACACAAAATCGAGAGGGCGACCGAACGCACGGCGGCGCTGATCGTCAGTGAAGCGGACTTCACGCAGTGACATTTCACGCGCAAAGCGATAAAGCGCGTTCATTCGCGGACGGCTCCAGGCATTAAAATCGCCTGCCATGATGATAGGCCCGCTGTGATGGGCAATTTGATCGCCAATCGGTAAAAGCTGTTTACTGTAGACGTCGACACCCAGACTGAAATTGACCGCATGAATATTGACGACCATCAGCAGACGAGAGTCCGGTAACGGATAGACAGTAACCAGCGCCGACTTTGCCAGGCGCAGAATAGGCTCACGTTCACGTAACGGACAGCAGTAAACCGGATGGGCCGACGATAACGTCATCACGCCAGAAGGATGCTGCGGCAGGACGAAGGCCGGCACCTGATCGGCGGCCAGGTAGTTGGTAGTAGCAAAACGCACCAGTTCGGGCGTCGTTTGGGCTTCCTGAAGCAAGACCAGATGGGCGTCTTTACCAAAGTTCTTCAGCACCGATAACCATTCGGCGCGCTGTTGCTTAAAAATATTCCACACCAGAACGCGAATTTTCGCTTCGCTACTCAGCGGTTCACCGGCGGGCAATGCCTTGCCAATAGTCGCGAACGAACCGGGAGGTAAAATCCTCTCGGCCGGTTGTCCGGCAACGTAGCGCATGGCATAGGTATTTTTTCGCACTTTAGTTTTAGGGCCTCAATAACAGAAAAACCACGCTGACATCACAGTGTGGTCCTTCTGTTATAGGGACTTTTGCTCACAGTTTCAACGCTATTTTCCAGAAAGATCCGCCATAGACTGTAAGCAAATAAGGACTACGTTCGCTGGGCAAGCGCCACTTTTGCAGGTTTATCGAGACGTCCGCTGACGCCAATTAACAGGAAAGCGGCAAATACGATAACCGCACCAATCCACGGTGTCTGTGCCAGGCCGTAATGCTCTACGGTTTGACCGCCAATGATCGATCCCAGCGCAATGCCCACGTTAAAGGCCGCAATATTCAGACCAGAGGCGACATCAACTGCGGTAGGTGTGTACAGTTCAGCTTTCTGCACGACGTAAACCTGCAGGCCTGGAACGTTGCCGAAGGCAAAAATCCCCATGACCAATACCGTGGCAAGTGCTGCATATTGCATCGAAGCCGTGAACTGGAACACCAGCAGCAGGGCCATCAACGCGGCGAAGATGATTTTTAACGCCGGAACTGCGCCATGCTTATCGGCAAGTTTACCGCCCCAAATATTGCCAATAGCAACCGAAACACCGTAACCCAACAGGATCCAGCTTACTGCGTTTGGTGAAAAACCGGCCAGGTTTTGCATCATTGGTGCAAGGAAGGTAAAGGCGGTGAATACGCCACCATAACCCAGGGCAGTTACCGCATAGATAATTAGCAAGCGAGGATGAGTCAGCACCTGCAACTGTTCGCGAAGCGTTGCGGTTGCACGCTGCGGAATATTTTTAGGCACCAGAATAAGGCTGCTGATTAAGGCGATAACCCCCAGCAACGAGACGGCCAGAAAAGTTTCACGCCAACCGAAATGCTGACCAATAACCGTCCCCAACGGCACACCCGTTACCAGAGCTACGGTCAGACCGCCAAACATGATGGCGATAGCTGAAGCGGCTTTTTCTTTCGGTACCAGGCTGGTTGCGATGGTTGACCCAATGGAGAAGAACACGCCATGCGCCAGACCCGTCAACAAACGCGCCAGCACCAGCGTACCGTAACCCGGTGCCTGCCAGGCCAGCAGATTACCGGCGGTAAACAGCACCATCAACGCCAGCAACAACTGCTTGCGTGGCATCCGGCCTGTGAGTGCGGTGAGGACCGGAGCACCAATCGCCACGCCAAGAGCGTAGATAGACACCAACAGTCCCGCAGAGGGTAAAGAAACAGAAAGTTGTTCAGCAATCGTCGGGACAAGGCCGACTATTACAAACTCCGTCGTGCCAATTGCAAAGGCACTGATCGTCAGGGCAAGTAGCGCCAGTGGCATAATTTACTCCATATCATCAGGATTAAGATGACACGAAGTATGCGCCAGTGTTTAAATAACAAAAATGCTCAAAATATCAATAGAATTTTGCAGGTGGTGCAACAATGAGAGCGACATCCGAAGAAATTGCCATCTTTGTCGCGGTGGTAGAAAGCGGCAGCTTTAGCCGTGCCGCAGAGCAGCTTGGCCAGGCGAATTCAGCGGTGAGCCGCGCCGTCAAAAAGCTGGAATCAAAACTGGGTGTCAGCTTGTTGAATCGCACCACGCGTCAGTTAAGCCTGACTGAAGAAGGTGAGCGCTATTTCCGTCGTATGCAGGGTGTTTTGCAGGAGATGGCCGCTGCCGAAAATGAATTAATGGAAGCGCGCCACACGCCGCGTGGATTGTTGCGTATCGATGCGGCAACGCCGGTGATTCTCCATTATCTGATGCCGCTGATTAAGCCTTTCCGCGAGCGTTACCCTGAAATCACGTTATCTCTGGTCTCTTCGGAAACGTTCATCAATCTCATTGAGCGTAAGGTTGATGTGGCGATCCGTGCTGGAACATTAACAGACTCCAGCCTGCGCGCACGGCCTCTGTTTACCAGTTACCGGAAACTCATCGCTTCACCAGATTATCTGGAGCGTTTTGGAAAACCAGAAACGGTGGAAGAGCTCAAGCAGCATCAGTGTCTCGGTTTCACCGAGCCTACGTCACTCAATACCTGGCCAATTTCCTGCTGTGATGGGCAGTTGCATGAGGTGACGTCAGAGATATCGTCTAACAGTGGCGAAACGCTGAAACAGCTTTGCCTGAGCGGCAATGGTATCGCCTGCCTGTCGGACTATATGGTGGATAACGAGATTGCCAGAGGGGAGTTTGTCGAGCTGATGGCCGATAAAAGACTGCCGGTGGAGATGCCGTTTAGCGCCGTCTATTACAGTGACCGGGCGGTCAGCACACGTATTCGGGCGTTCATTGATTTTCTGAGCGAGCACGAAGCTCAGCGTAAAAAGTAAATTGGGGGCAACGATGCCCCCATTTTGATTAATCCCAGTTCGGCGCCAGACCTTCTGGGCTCACCAGACGATCGTTGCATTCCAGTGCAGCTATTGCCGCTCTGTCAGCATCATCCAGCTTAAGTTCCTGTGCTAACAGGTTGCTCTCCAGGTTCTCACGCTTGGTAGATGACGGGATCACGGCATATCCTTCCCCCATCGCCCACGCGAGAATCACCTGTGCAGGCGTTGCAGCATGTTTGTCTGCGATGCCATGAATGACTTCATCTTTCAGAGCCTTACCATAAGCCAGCGTCATGTACGACGTAATGTGTATGCCATGCTTTTTGGCCCAATCAACAACGTTGCGGTTTTGCAGATACGGAGAGAGTTCAATCTGATTGGTAGCAATATTTTCTGCCCCAACCGCGGCGATCGCTTTTTCCATCAATGGGATGGTGAAGTTAGAAATACCTATCTCTCGCGTCAAACCACTTTTTTTGGCTTCCAGCAATGCCTGCATAAACTCTTCAACAGAAACAGCATCTTGTGGTGACGGCCAGTGGATTAACGTCAGATCCACATAATCCGTACGCAGCTTTTTCAGACTTTCTTTGAGGCTTGGGATCAGCGCATCTTTGCTCAGATTGTCAATCCAGATCTTGGTGGTAATAAACAATTCGCTCCGCGGAACACCGCTTTCAGCGATCGCCTGGCCAACTGCAGCTTCATTATCATAAATCTGGGCGGTATCGACAGCGCGATAACCGAGTTCGAGAGCCGTTTTTACTGATGCGATAACTACGTCGTCTTTAAGACGGAATGTACCTAAACCAAATGCAGGGATTGTCATAACTTCCTCGTGAATTACTTTATGCGTGTTTTCAGAGGATTATCGCGAGTATAGAGGAGAAGAAAAAGAGTCAAAAATGCAGAGGATTTTTGCGATTATAGCAATAATAAATGGATTCAGACAAAAGAAAAAGCCCTGAGCTAATGCTCAGGGCTTTCAATAAGTGGCGGAACGGACGGGACTCGAACCCGCGACCCCCTGCGTGACAGGCAGGTATTCTAACCGACTGAACTACCGCTCCACCGAATTTCTTTACAACAACCGGTTTTATGCCCCGGTCT
>Ga0160467_100104_pt1 | contig 123596 bp, 107 predicted proteins | sample HID1972I_E11MG_FD_108221 | JGI IMG/M metagenome (GOLD analysis project Ga0160467, IMG submission 108221) | Enriched pill bug-associated microbial communities from UW Madison campus, WI, USA - HID1972I_E11 MG | ecosystem: Host-associated > Arthropoda: Insects > Digestive system > Unclassified ... | reverse complement strand
TTCAGGTAAACGCCAAGAGCTTTGATCTGGTTGCTGAAGGTCGCAAATACCTGAACCTCAGAATAGCGCTTCCCATCGAATACGGCACAGAAAATACTATCTTTGTGCACGTCTAAGCCTGCTATTTTCATGCCTTTTTTTTTCCAACATAAAGATAAGCAGCAGGGCCGATCGAGGGGTGATAGCGCCCCTCAATTTTTATCCGCTTGTGTGTAATCGGGGATTTAATGTACATTTGAGTTTCTAAATAATACTATATGAAGCAACTATATATTATGTTCCTCACTACCCTACTATCAGGAACTGCCCTGGGTCAGGAGTACTATCTTCGACCTCATTCGTTTGCTTTAAAAGGAAAAGAAGATCTCAATGTCGAACTCTATAGGGGTAATAAGTTTGATAGCGGCGAAGACCGTAAGGTTGAGAATTCCAAACTAAAGAGCGCCAGTATTTATCAGGGGTCAAAACCTGAAAGTCTGATTGACAGCGTAGGAGCCGTTAAGTCATCCCTGATAGTTCCATACAAAGGCTCAGGACTGAATCTCGTATCTGTGGAGCTTTTCAATAGTGTCGAACAAAAATCGAGAACGTCCCTTAATAACCAGTTTGCAGAGGAAGGATTTGCCGATGTGGCAGATAAGGCCGGTATGAAGCAGCTCTTTTCTGTAAACAACCACTATTCGCTTAAAACGCTTGTCATTTCCGATAAACCGTCAGGAAGTGCCTATGAGGTGAAAACAGACGGTGATTTCGAAATAGTCTTATCACAAAACCCATATAAAATGAAATATGGTGAAGATATTACCGTTCAGGTGTTATCTAAGGGAGAACCGGTAAAGAAAGCATACGTTGCGGTTACCACAAGAACCCTCAACGGAAGCTTATTCGCATCGTCTCAGGTAACAGACGACGAAGGGAAAGCATATGTAAAGCTTAACCGTGCTGGAGAGTGGCTGATTAAAGCAGTGAATATACTACCAGCTGAAAAGTCAGCTGATTTCGACAGGTGGTTCTCATCTTATAGTTTTAGCTTCTTAAACAAATAATATATAAACATGGTTAGAAAGACTCTAGTAATAGCGGCGGTGGCTGCTGTGGGAGCCTTAGGTTCTTGTAAAAGTAAAAAGGCTATTGTATCGACTCCGGCAAGTAGCCAAACACAGGTAGCGGATGATGCTGAATATGACGCCTACCGGAATAAGTTACCCGACACACAGGTTGACAGAGTACAAAGCGGAGTTAAAGTAACATTTGCATCAGAAATTCTTTTTCCAACAAACTCGTCTTATCTGACTGAGCCGGCTAAAGAGAAGCTGAAGAAATTAGTCGAAGTTGTAAAGGAAAAAGGTCCTGCAAAGCTTCTGATTGAAGGGCACACGGATAAAACCGGCACTGCAGAATACAACAAATGGCTTTCTGAAAAAAGAGCAGCTTCAGTTAAGGCATTTGTCGTAAGCATGGGTCTATCTGACTCCTCCGTCTCTACGACTGGTCTAGGTGATACAAAACCCGTTGCAGTGAACAGCACTCCGGAAGGAAGGGCTAAAAACAGACGTGTGGAGATCACGATTTCTCAGGGAAAATAGCCCCTGATATTTACCCGCCGATAATTTTGAGGACCATGCCGGGCTTTACAGAAGAAGAGTCTTTTAGTTTATTCATTACTTTAATCTCTTCTTCTGTAGCTCCTTTAAACTGGTCAGCAATTGAAGAAAGCGTATCGCCAGGCTGAACTCGGTAAGTTATAACCTGATCTCCACTTTGTGTATAGCCGGTACGTTTCACTCCGGATTCTCTATTTTTGTAAAACATGTTATTAGCAGCCTGCAATCTGGCATCAGATACTGGTCTTCCGTTCACGACATCGTTTACAAGCTCCAGATATGGCTTCCGACTACCAGGTAAAATCAGTCTCTGCGGGTGTTCTGCACTTCCATGAATTGCGCCCTGTAAATATGCCGGATTTAATCGTGCGATCTCCTCTGTAGTCAGATTACTTGCATCAGCAATAGATCTGAATGTGACTGTTGAATTTACCGGAACATATTCTGTTTCGAGGGGTAAGTCAGTTCCGCCTTGTTCGATATTGTGCTTCCAGTAGTGATTCATGATGTACGCCGTCGCTATATAAGCCGGTACGTAATTTTGAGTTTCTATCGGAAGGTATTGTCTGATTGACCAATAATCGCTTTTTCCCCCTGCTTTTTCTATAGCCCATTTGATATTGTTCCTTCCGCAATTGTATGAAGCAATCGCCAGCAGCCAGTCATCATAAATATAGTAAGATTCCAGGAGGTGAGACGCTGCAGCATTCGCAGCAAGGAACGGATCTTTACGCTCATCCACCCGGTCTGAAATTTCCAGACCATAGAGCTTGCCTACTTCATAAAGAAACTGCCACGGACCGGTAGCGCCCATGTGTGATACAGCTTGAGGATTCAGCGACGACTCGATTACAGATATGTATTTCAGTTCCTCAGGAACATTCCTGTTTTCGAAAACCTTTTTGTAAATAGGAAAGTAGTATTGCGATAGCCCAAGCATCTGGGATATCCGGCCCTTTTGTCTGTTAATATATATATCTATAAACTTCTGTACTTCCGAATTATAAGTCAGTGGAACTCTGTTTTGAATAGATTCGAGAGCACGTTTAAAGATTATTGAGTCCGCAGTTGCAGCTGCCTGGTAAACATCGGATGACTGAGTGGTATTCTGTTTTCCGGAGACACTGGACGTTCCTAAAAGCCATAACAATGCGATCAACACTTTTCTTCTCTTCATCATTTCTTTTGTTAAAGGCGTAATAGCCATGCGGCTATTCCTGATCCGCCATATTCATATTCATCATGTATTTGGAGAAAGCAAGAAGCTGGGGTTCCCCAAAACGCTTACCAATTAGTTGTAAACCCAGAGGAAGTCCATCAGAGTTATCACGAACAGGCAATGAGATGGCGGGGATACCTGCAAGTGAGGCCTGTACGGTGAAAATGTCAGCCAGATACATTACTACAGGGTCGTCTGTCTTCTCGCCCAGGCCAAAAGCAGGTCCGGGGGATGTCGGTAAAAGGATAAAATCGTGATCTCTCAGGATCTCCTCAGTCTTTTCCCTGATTAAACGCCTTACTTTTTGTGCTTTGCCATAAAAAGACGCATAATGACCTGCACTCAGTACAAAGGTGCCCAGCATAATTCTGCGTTTAACCTCGGTCCCAAAACCCTCAGACCGGGATTTTTTGTAAGTCGACTCAAGATCTACTGCATTAGGACTTCTAAATCCATAATGCACACCATCATAACGGGCAAGGTTAGAAGACGATTCTGCAGTAGTCAATATGTAATAAGTCGGCACTACATAATCCAGATAAGGGAAGGAGATAGGTTCAACCGAGTGACCCTCTTCCTGCAGCTTTTTAATCATCGCCTCAGTTAGTGACTTAACTTCGGGATCCAGCCCTTCAGAATGCAGGGTTTCAGGAAGATAAGCAATTCTCTTCTTTCCTTCAAATGACAGCTCCTGGCTATATTCAGGTACAGGAAGAGTGGAAGATGTGCTATCAAAATCATCATGTCCTGCAATTATCTCCATTATCAGAGCTGCGTCCTCTACAGATTTAGTCAAAGGTCCCACTTGGTCGAACGATGAGGCGTAAGCCACAACCCCGTGTCTTGAGACTCGTCCATACGTAGGCTTAAGCCCAACAATGCCACAAAATGAAGCAGGCTGTCTCACAGAACCTCCTGTGTCAGTGCCTAAGGCCGCCATACACAATCCTGCCTGAACAGCCACGGCAGATCCTCCGGATGACCCTCCTGAGACCTTTGTGTTGTCGGCATAATTTTTCACGTGACCAAAATATGAGTTTTCATTAGAACCGCCCATGGCGAACTCATCGCAGTTCAGCCGACCGATGATAATGGCATCTTCAGCTAAAAGGCGCTCCACTACAGTGGCTGAGAAGATTGAAACGTAGCTCTCAAGCATTCTGGAGCCTGCCGACACGCCATGATCTTTGTAGCAGATAAGATCTTTGATACCGATAACCATTCCGGCTAGTTTGCCGCCGGTGCCGCTCAGAATCTTATCATTAATTATTGGAGCAAGTTTCAGTACTTCGTCTTCGTATACCTCAATGAATGCATTTAAGTGAGACTCTGCCTCAATCCGCTGCAGATAATGTTCTACTACTGTCGTTAAAGTGAATTTGCCCTCTTTGATCTTTTCATGCAAGATATTCAAGGAAATATACGGTTCCATTCCGTGAAGGTACATAATTCTCCTAAATCGAAAAACCCCATATTGAGCAAATAATGCCGAATATGGGGTTAAGTAATAAAAAGGTTATCTTACAGTCAGGCTTAGTAAGTCTTTGTGTCGTTTTGCTTAACTGAATCTGCGTCGCCGTCTTTAGCGTCTTTAAATTCCTTAACGCCTTTTCCTAATCCGCGCATCAGCTCTGGAATTTTTTTGCCACCAAAAAGAAGCAGAATAGCAACCACAATTAAAATAATTTCTGGCGCACCTAATCCGATTAATAAAAATGTACTAAACATATCATGAATTTATATGTGGTTTCTCTGTTTGCTGCTCTGTCTCAGCTGGTTTCTTAGTATCCAGATCGACGTTTAAGTCGTCATTAACGGCATTGATATTTCGGTGTATTTCACGCTTTACACCATCAGAAGCATCCTTGAACTCTCTCATACCTTTTCCCAGACCTCTTGCCAATTCAGGTAACTTCTTACCTCCAAACAACAGCAGAACTGCGAATAGAATCAACATTAGCTCCGGCGTACCCATGTTAAGGAATAACAATATAGAATTTAACATCTTCCCCTGATTAATTATACAAATATAGAATAAAAATAAACGCCATTTGTTTATTATTTATTGTGAGCTAGTTGGCTAGCCAGGCTTCCGGATTCATTGGTGTTGTTCCTTTCCATATCTCAAGATGTACTTCAGTGCTGCCATCTGTTGGATCTGTTGCTACTGATCCGAGCGATTGCTTAACGGTTACCTTCTGTCCTTTAGATACACTTACCGAACGAAGGTTGGTATATACCGTAAAATACTCTCCATGACGGATGATTATTGCGATAGAAGCTCCCATATTCATGACACTGCTCACAGTGCCTCCAAAAATCGCACGTACAGTTGCACCCTCGTTGGTTTGAATATTGACACCGTTGTTTTCTGTAGAAACATTCCCAATTGAATGTCTGCCAAATCGTTCCACTATTGTTCCGTTTGCTACAGGCCATGGCAAGCTTCCACGGTTCCCTGTAAAGTCAGAGGTCATTTTAGCGGATTCCGGTGTAGCAGACAAGACTTTCGTGCCCCTCGCCACCGGTTTGACCTCGCTGTCGTCTCCTTTTGCAGCAGCGGCGGCGGCGGCAGCAGCAGCAGCAGCTGCTGCTCTTTTACGTTCAGCCTCGATTTCCCGGCTGATCGCATTCTGTATCGCCCGGTTTAATCTTGCTGACTCCCTTTGCTTTTGAGTAAGTTCCTGACGTAGTTGCTTTTCCTGTTTGCTTAGCTTATTAAGTTGTACGGATTGATTACTCTTTTCTTTCCCGAGAGTAATCTTCTCTTTCTCCTGGTCTTCAAGCAATGAGCTTTTTTCCTTCTTGTTATGATCAAGTTGCTGAATTTTATGTCCCAGCTCCCTTTGAGTATCCTGTATGTATCTTGCTTGTTTACGTCTGTAATCTCCAAACTGCTGTAGGTATTTGAGTCTCTTGTAAGCCTGGTTAAAGTCACTGGACGCAAATATGAACATCAGCTTGCTATAAGAACTCTGATTTCTGAATGCAAACAAGATCATTGCCGCATACTCCTTTTTAAGCTTAACCAACTGGCTTTGCAGTGATCTTACATTGTTAGTATTTTCCGAAATCTGATTGTCAAGCAGTCTGACCTCAGAATTTATAGTACTTATCTTAGCCTCCCTTAGTCTTATCTGGGCGTTTAATGCATTAATTTGCTTAAGCGACAGACGCTTGTTATTCACTACATTATTCTGAGACCGTCTTAGCATCTCAATTTCCCTGGTAAGCGCTTCTTTGCGGCGCTTCAGCTCAGCACTGCTTTGAGCAAACGCAGAACCCGTAATGAAAAGGAAAGTAAAGACTAAAAAAATCCTGGTAAGACTCATGGGCACAAATCTATCTAATTAATCCTTTACTGTAAACCTTTTAGGTACACTGAATGGAAAATCAACTGGTTCATTTACAGAAACACTGGAGTATTTAATGCCGATTCGGACGCTTTTATTGCCTGCGTTCGAAAGCAGACTCACCGAATAGGGAAGGTTTCGCCCGTTAATTACCTGAAAATCGCTATAGTTCGCAATAAGCTGCTGTCCCGTTGCATCGCGCAGACGATTTTCAGTTAGCTTGTAGTACTCATTAAAAATCAGTTCATACATAATATCCTCTGCAGATGACTTGACAACTGTTTGGCTGCCGTTCAAATTAATATCAGAAGCTTGCGATACCGAGCCTCTTATCGTGTTCCCTACAAGTAGGTTTTGCAGCGTATTGAAGTCAACCTTTCGGTTAGAATATTGGGAAATGAAGCTAAACGGTTTGGCCAGGTACTCTCCTTGGAGACGATTGTAAATCTTGATACTATCAGGAGTAACCATAACTCTGGCAACTTCTATTCCTGCGATAGCAGTAATAGACATCCAGATCACCTCATCGTTTCGTATCCTCAAGTTGAGATTAGCACCATTAGATGAGTTATTAAGCTTGAAATCAATTTTCGCCTTTGCTGCCAACGTCTTAAATCCAAATGCATTCTCGGTGATTGCTTTTATAGATTCCGTTTTACTACTTACCTCTGTCGGCACCGTACTTGCAACTTGTGCCGCTTCCTTTTTAGCTCTGCAAGCAAAACACAGTACTGCCAAACAAAGAAGTACAATCCTACTCAAAATATTTTTTTTCATTTATCTTTTTATCTAGTATTTCTGATCTAACACCCAGTATCCTGGCTTTCGTCCAGTTTTCCAGTGCCTGGTCAGTCTCCTTCAAATGAAACAGAATATCTCCAAAATGCTCAAATTGAATACCACTGTTTCCATTGTTTTTAATAGCCTTTTCAATCCATATCCGGGCGTCCTTGTATTTCTTTTGCTGAAACAGAACCCAGGCATAGGTGTCTTGGAAAGATGCATTCTCAGGGTCTAAATTATTAGCCTGCAAAGACATTCCCGCGGCTTTCTCTAAATGTTCCTTCCTTAACGATAAATAATAGGCATAATTGTTCAATGCATAAGCATTCACAGGATCAAGCGCCAGTGCTTTGTCAAAGGCAGCGTCCGCCTCCTTAAATTTCTTTAGTGAATTTAGCGAATTGGCAAGGCTGGCCTGAACCTGCGATTGGTACACCGCATTCTCAGTGTCTAAGCTAGCTGCTTGCGACAAGCTCTCAATTGCCTTTTCGTGGTTTTCAAGTTGCGCATAAGCAATACCGGTAAAGAAATAAAGTGAAGACCGGTCCCGGAATAATGTCAAAGCATTTTCTCCGTCTTCCAGCACCGCCTCGAACTCGCCCATAGACGTCTCAATTTCAAGTAACTGTTCCCAGATTCGGATCTCCTTATCGTTAATCGACAAAGCATGCTTGTATGCTTCCCGTGCTCCCTTAAGATCTTTTGATTGGGCAAGCAGATCTCCGTAGATAGCAAACGCCTGAGGTTCTTTTGAATGTCTCCTTGTAGCTAAAAGCGCGAGTTCGCTAGCCTCAGATAATGAGGTTGCATTTTTCAGCTTGGGAAAATAGGAAAAAATGATCTGAGCTTTGACATCAAAATCTAGAACATCATCTGATATTACCTTCTTCAGCTCTCTGAACGCTTCGCTGTCTTTGCCTTCTGAGCGATAGACATCTGCCATCAAAAGAATCACATAGGGGTTTTTGGGCTCTACTTTATTCGCTTCCTTGAGTCTGTTAAGTGCCTTTTCCTTTAAACCTGTTTTAAGATACAGCTCGGTCAGAGCAAGATAGTTTCTTATATCAGCCGGATTCTTGCTGATCAGATCCTCAAGAACAGAAATCGCTTTGTCCGGATCTGGGTCATTAACCAAAAGACGCTGCTTGAGTGTTTCGAGTTCTGGTGATGGCCCAAACGCAGATTCAATTTCAGCATAGATAGGTTCCGCTTCCTCTGTCCGTCCCAGAAGTATCAATGCGTTGGCCTTATCATGGAGATATTCATTGACATCCGGCTCAAGTTTAGTGAGTCGGTCGTACACTTCAGGGAGTTTGTCCAGCTTCTGCGTCTGCTTGTATATATCTGCCAGCAATAAAAGGAACCATTTATTGTCCGGATTCGCAGCAACAGCCTTAACGGCATATTGTTCCGCCAGTCCAATCTGCTGCTTAATTCTATAAATATTACTCAGTTCATAGAGAGCAGCTCCGTTTGTCGAATCAAGCTCGACCGTTCGCTTAAACGAACGCTCCGCCTCGTCGATTTTGCCTGATGTTTTTTCTCTAAGTCCTGAAAAGAAACTGTTTCTTACCCCAATGCTGTCAGCGCTGCTCAGGCTACGCTCTTTCATGTTCTTTTTCTGAGAAAATACAGAGCCGGCAAGGCAACAAAATGTGAAAGAAATAAGGAATGTTCTTTTTAACATGTAGTTATACTCCTGTATGGCCATAGCCTCCCGCGCCACGGCTTGTTTCGTTTAAACTATCGGCAGCTTCCCATGAAATCTGTTCATGTTTAGCAATGATCATCTGTGCTATACGGTCTCCGCTTTGAATGCGGAAATCAGTGTCAGACAAATTGATCAGCAAGATCTTGATCTCTCCGCGGTAATCCGCATCAATAGTTCCCGGAGAGTTAAGGACGGTAATCCCATGCTTCAATGCAAGCCCGCTTCTCGGACGAATTTGCGCCTCAAATCCTTGCGGAAGCTCAATGAACAGTCCGCTTGGAATAAGCGCTCGCTGAAAAGGCTTCAAGATAATATCTTCTGTAATGAATGCCCTGATATCCATTCCTGCTGAAAGGGCCGTTTCGTAAGCAGGCAGTAAATTATTGGATTTATTTATTACTTTAACGTTCATGTGCATTGTGTAGTATCAGTTAAATTTTTCCGGAAAAAATCTTCCTTAAGTTTGTTCTTTCTATGTACAATATTAAAAGCGCAAATAAAGCGAATAAGATATTACCCGCAATGAGATTCCTGTTAAAAAAGTTGTAGGAAACAGTTACTATAATGACCGACGACAGAAGGTAACCGGAAGCTTTCCTTATGTTATATGGAATCGGATAATGTTTTTGTCCAAATAAATAGGAAAGCACCATCATGGTCGAGTATGCCGCAAACGAAATCCATGCCGAAGCTACATAACTGTACTTCGGGATGAAAATGATGTTCAGAACAATGGTCATCAACGCTCCTATACCGGATATATATAGCCCGTACCGGGTCTGGTCCGATAGCTTATACCAGATGGAAAGATTCATATATATGCCCAGGTTCACATAGCCTAGCAATAAGACAGGAATGATCTTCAGACCTGACCAATATAGCTCACGCTGAACAGGGTCTTTTGCACTAATAAAATGCTTCAAAATCTCAATATTCGCAGCTATGCCAACGAAAATAAGTGAAATAGCAATGATGAAGTAATTCATTATCATTGCATAGGTATCTCCTGAGTTTTTGTTCTTGGCATGACTGAAGAAGAATGGTTCAGCTCCCAGCCTGAATGCCTGAACAAAAATGCTTAGGAAAATTGCCAGCTTCGCGCAGGCACCGTAAATACCGGCTTGCTCCTCAGCTATACTTTCGGGGAGCAGTTCTTTCAGGAAAATCTTATCGGAGTTCTCGTTTATGATGAACGAGAGATTTGCTACCAGGATTGGAAAGCTATAGTTAAGCATATCCAGGATCAAAGGGCGGTCAACTTTTAGCTTCAACTCCATTAATTGAGGGAGTAAGAATAAGAGCGTTACAGTACTGGCAACAAGATTGGAAATAAATACATAACCCAGCCAGCCAGGTCTATACCATTCTCGAAAGAAGTCTGCAAATATCAGGTCGTTCTTAATAATTGCAGGCACCGCTAAAAGCAGGAATAGGTTAAGTCCTACGAAACTCAGAATATTAGCTATTTTAATTATCCCAAACTTCAGAGGCTTTCCCTCAGCCCTCAATTTTGCAAAGGGAATGACGGCTAATGCGTCAACTGCCAGAATTAGAATGAAAAGTTTGATATACTGAGCATAATCCGAAAGGCTTGTCGTATGGTCAGTAACCATCCATTGAGCGATATTTCCCGAAAAAAAGAACGCCATCCCGACAAACAGTGTTGCGAGAAACAAGATGACTATGAATGTATTGTTGTAGACCTTTTCTCTGTCGTTTCCTGATTTGTTTAAGTACCGGAAGAACGTAGTCTCCATACCGAAGGCCAGCATGGCATTCAGGATAGAAGCCCAGCTATACAGAACGGTGAAGACACCATATAGCTTAGTCGGATAGAGTCTTACATATAGGGGCGTTAGAAGGAACCCAAGTACCCTTGATATGACGGTACTCAATCCATATATTGCAGTCTGTCCTGCGAATTTTTTAATGTTTGACAAGCTTGCCTGTTATTTAGATCCGATGCTTTTTCACTATCTCAAAGTTAAGATAGTTCTTCATTTCTCCTTCAGAGACATCCACTTTCTCCACAACAGCATTATCGGGACCCTCTTTACACCAGTCAAGGAGGTAATTCACAGAGAACAGATCGCCCTCTGCTTCTATATAAACTGATCCGTCCGGTTGATTTCTGACGATTCCTTTAATAGACAGCTGATCAGCAATTGCCTTTGTTGCCGCTCTGAAAGATACACCCTGAACCTTGCCGTACACGGTGATTGTAAAATGTTTCATTTGCAAACTTAGGCAAATGAAAGAAGATTTATAAATTCAAAATTAATAATCTAAGCTAGTTTTTCTACCGTTGACTCTGGTGTGAGCATCAGTCCATCCACATTACTGATCAGATTTAATCCCGGCTTTTTACCAACTTCGATACTTCCAAAATCTTCATCCATATCCAGGAATTTCGCACCGTTCAACGTCGCCCATTTGATAGTTTCATCAAGGCGCAGAGAAGGAAAATGTTTGTGAAGCGTTTTTAGCTCAGATAAAATGCATAGCTCGTCATTAGAAGCAAGGCTATCGGTGCCGAGGGTAATCGTAAGATCATTTTGCCGGAATAGTTCTACTTTCGGGAGCCTGTTTTCGATATGGAGGTTGGCATTCGGACAAAAGCACCAGAAGATATCTCTTCCAGATCGTTTCGTGAAATAGATGTCTTTCAGGCTTGTATAAGTATTATGTACCAGTAAAATTTTTTGTTTCTTCCCGAGGTGAGAGAAAATTGACTGAACGGAGCTTCTGGCCTGGGCTTTAAAAAAATCTGTATCAATATTCATCGCTTTGTAAAAGTCGAGGAAAAGCCCTGTCTTATATCTGAAAAGGGTGTTTTCTTCTTCACTTTCCTGGTTATGAATGGACATCAGACTTTCTGAATTCCCGCACTCGCGACTGATAAATCTTAATAATTCTTTAGATATCGAATAAGGTGCATGAGGAGCAATTGAAGCCTTAAGAGGTGCAAAGTCATCTTTCAATCTACAAGCCGACTCGAAAATATCTTTTGCCCGATATGGATCAAATCCCAAAGCTTCTACGAAGGTGTGATACTTTATTGGACTCTTAAGCTTTACAGGCTTTGAGTCGATCAGATTAGATATATCACCAACCGCCACGATTCCATTCTCAAACATTTCGCGATCGGCGTTATACATACCTTCAAGAGTATCTTCATGCTTAGATCGTCCGAGCGTGATCACATCTTTGATAAATGGTACCAGGCCTCTGTTTCGCTCGATCTTACCTTTTAACCACGACAGTTCCAGATGGCAGTGTGTATTAACAAAGCCCGGTACTATGACTCCTTCACGGCGTTTTACCTTAGGAAGACCCCTTACCTCAGCCTCATATTCTGTATAAACCCCTTGAATTACATGAGCTTCATTTACTGCTATATAGCCATTTTTGATAGGAGAGGAAGATGCGGGAAGAATGTAATCTGCGGAGTAATAGGTATTCATATTTCAGTGTAAACGTATAATTTCGTGCTGATCAATGGCATAGCTATCGCATTAGTCGAAAACAATTATACGCATTTTATTGTGGACGTTCTCGTTTTGAGAAAATTTCATCACAAAAGTGTGCAATCATTACTATATCATTACAGTGGTCCTCAGATTATTAAGTAACTTTGTAGAGTGAACGCGATTGTTGAAAAAAAAGAAATAAGAAATCTTTCAGTTGAGGATCTTAAAAAAGTGCTTATAGCAGAAGGCGAGCCGGCATTCCGCGCAAAGCAGATTTCTGAATGGCTATGGATGAAGTCAGCGCGAAGCTTTGAAGAAATGACCAACCTTCCGAAAGCTTTGAGAGAAAAGTTGAATGATATGTTCAACTTAAATGTGGTTAATATTCATCAGTCCCAACATAGCTCTGACAAAACAATCAAAAACACGTTCAGGTTAGCGGATAATAATATTATAGAAGGGGTTCTTATCCCGACCCCCGAGCGTATGACAGCCTGTGTCAGTTCCCAGGTTGGCTGCAGTCTTACCTGCAAATTCTGCGCAACGGGCTATATGGAACGTAAGAGAAATCTTGATGCAGGCGAAATCTATGATCAGGTTGTCCTGATCGATCAGCAAGCTAAGCTAAACTATGGTATTCCTCTTTCAAACATCGTATACATGGGAATGGGAGAGCCATTGCTGAACTATGCCAATGTATTGCGTTCAATTGACCGGTTAACTTCTCCCGACGGACTGAACATGTCTCCAAAGAGAATTACAGTTTCAACTGCAGGTATCGCAAAAATGATTAAAAAGCTCGGAGACGATCAGGTCAAGTTTAATCTGGCATTGTCCCTTCATGCTGCAAATGATACCAAGCGGAACGAGATTATGCCGATCAACGAGCAGAATACATTAAAAGCGCTCGCAGAGGCACTCAAGTATTATTTTATAAAAACAAAAAATCCCGTTACCTACGAGTATATCCTATTCGATAACTTTAACGATGGCCTCGAAGATGCTGCGGAATTGGCCAAGTTCTGTAAACACCTTCCTTGTAAGGTAAATATTATCGAGTATAATCCAATTTCATTTGCCTCTTTTCAAAATGCAGAAGAAGACAAGACAGAAGCTTTTGCCAATTACCTCAGAAAGCAGGGTGTCATTACCAACATACGAAGGAGCCGTGGAAAGGACATAGATGCCGCCTGTGGTCAGTTAGCCATCAAAGAAAAGTAAAATGCATTAAGAAGATGGTGATCACGGTTAAGAAGTACGCTGAAGATTTTTTATCGTTGTTCTTTCCCGATTTGTGCTGCGCTTGTGGTGATCACCTTGTTTCCCACGAATATCAGCTTTGCACCAATTGCCTTTATGATTTGCCCTATACAAACTTCTATCGGCAAGCCGACAATCCAGTAACCCGACAGTTTTGGGGACGGATCCCTGTTCAAGGCGCATTTGCTTACCTATACTTTCATAAGCAGGGCAAAGTCCAAAATATTATTCATCATCTTAAGTATAAGAACAGACCGCTACTAGGCAATCTGCTGGGCGAAATGTGCGGCAGGGAACTCAGAGAAGTTGATTATGCTTCTGCAATAGATCTGATTGTTCCAGTGCCTCTTCATCCTTCAAGGCTCAAATCGCGCGGCTACAATCAAAGCCATTGTATAGCCGAAGGGTTGGCAGCGACGTTGCAGATTCCTTTAGGCGACAAATATCTGCATCGGTCTAAGTCTACCAGTACGCAAACTCATAAAGGCAGGTTTGAGCGCTTCGAAAATATGGTTGAAGTATTCGGCCTCGAAAATGCCGGTGATCTGGCAGGTAAACATGTCCTGCTAGTAGATGATGTAATCACAACAGGAGCAACTCTGGAAGCTTGCGCCCTTTCGCTCCTGGAGGTGCCTGGCTTGAAAATCAGTATTCTGGCAATTGCTTACGCCGAATAAAAAAAATATTTAAAATTAATTGTAACCTTCTAAAAGCGCTTTCGTAATAATACACGAGAGCGTTAATTTAGATGAGAGAGTCGGACACTTCCATAGTTTCCGGCTTTTTCTTTTCATATCCCCCTGGAAAGTTTACTAAAGCTTGGAACTTGTATAATGCAAGCCGAGAATGTCTTTTACTTTACGTTTTAATTCTTCAGGTACAAAAGGTTTTGGTATGTAGTCTGTCATTCCTGATCTGTCAATTTCGTCGAGATCCCTTTCCAATATAGAACAGGTAAGTGCCACGATCGGAAGCTCATTAAATTCACCTTCATTATAAGACCGGATTATTTCCGTGGCTTTGAAGCCATCGAGGACGGGCATATGGATATCCATCAAAATTATATCGTATTGCTTAGCAGCAACTTTGTTGACCGCAATTTGACCATCTTCAGCCAGCTCGACCTCAAATCCACATTGCGTTAATAATTTATTGGCTACGTATCTGTTTATCTCGTTATCGTCAACGACAAGGATAAGTCCTCCTGAAGGGTCTTTTTCTTTTTTTGTTGAGAGCATGATAAAGGCTTATAGGTAGAAGGGAAGGAGGAATGATGACTCCTCCTTCCCAAATCATTATTTGTATAAAGGGAAATCTGCCATCATATTCTTGACTTTCGTCTTAATAGACTTTAAATTCTCCTCATTCTCAGGATCAGCTAACACTGAATCAATCAATTCAACAATCGCCTCCATTTGCTCTTCCTTGACACCACGACTTGTAATAGCTGCTGTACCAACACGTATACCGGAGGTAACAAACGGCGACTTGTCGTCGAAAGGAACCATATTTTTATTGACAGTGATATGAGCTTTCTGCAAGGCAGCCTCTGCAACTTTTCCGGTAATGTTCTTATTTCTCAGGTCGATCAGCATAAGGTGGTTATCGGTACCACCAGAAATGATCTGATAATCGCGAGACACAAGAGCCTTCGCCATCGCTTCTGCATTTTTCTTTACTTGTTTGATGTACTCCAGGTACTCATCGCTAAGCGCTTCGCCAAAAGCAACCGCTTTTGCTGCGATAACGTGTTCTAACGGACCGCCCTGAGTGCCGGGGAAAACAGCCATATCCAGTAACGAAGACATTTTTCTGATCTCACCTTTTGGAGTCTTTAAGCCGAAAGGATTGTCAAAATCTTTTCCAAGTAAAATCAAACCTCCACGCGGGCCTCTCAAAGTCTTATGTGTAGTAGTTGTAACGATATGGCAATGAGGAAGGGGATTTTCAAGCAAGCCTTTCGCAATCAATCCTGCAGGATGGGAGATATCAGCGAGTACCAACGCTCCGATTTTATCAGCAACCTCACGTATGAACTTATAATCCCATTCCCTTGAATATGCAGAAGCGCCGCAAATGATCAGCTTCGGCTTCTCCGCCAGAGCGACCTCTTCAAGTTTTTTATAGTCAATCAGTCCGGTTTCTTTGTCTACACCATAGAAGAAAGGTGTATACAGTTTACCTGATGAATTCACAGGCGATCCATGAGTCAGGTGGCCTCCATGTGAAAGGTCAAATCCCAGTATTTTATCTCCCGGCTTTAACACCGCAAGAAAAACAGCTGAATTAGCCTGAGCACCTGAATGCGGCTGTACGTTTGCCCATTCTGCATTAAATAGCTTTTTGGCACGCTCAATTGCAATAGTTTCAATCTCATCTACTATCTCACAGCCACCATAATAGCGTTTTCCAGGCAAACCTTCGGCATATTTGTTTGTAAGTACAGAACCAGCTGCTTCCATAACCTGCTTGCTGACAAAGTTCTCGGATGCAATAAGTTCAATGCCACTTTCCTGGCGTTCTTGCTCTTCTTCAATGAGTTTAAAAACTACGTTGTCTCTGTTCATTATTTTACTTGATGATTTGTATATTCTATTGTGTAGGATGGTTGTTAGATTCCAGCCTGAAATTGTTAAACCCTATACCCGTCTGAATCGAAATGAGCTGCTGCTGCAGCATCTCCAACACAGCCAGGAAGTTGAAAATAAAATGTACCCTGTTCTCAGAGTGTTTCTTCATGTCTGAAAAGTCCATGCGGGCATTCAATCTCAATAATTCAGATATTGCCTTTTTTTGCTGTTCAATGGTGTACGGATATTGAACAACTGTATGTGTTACCTGAACATTTTTTTGATTGCCTCTAGCTATTACTTTTTCATACATGAGAAGAAGTTTGTAAAGACTAAAGGTAGAGAGCTCCTCACCCTGTTCTGCCGCGCCGGCAATTTGTGAAAGGTCATCTGCTATATTACCCCGCCTCTGAAGTCTCATGCGCTTATCTTCAAGCATACGCATTTCTTCCGCGGCCATCTTTATCTTTTTGTATTCAATCAGCTTTTTAATCAGATCTTCGCGGTTGTCAATTTCATTTCCCTCATCGTCCTGCTCCGGTCTGGGCAAAAGTGTTTTTGCCTTCAATCTCATTAATGTGGCAGCTATGAATATGAACTCGCTGGCAAGCTCTATATTCAGCGCCGTCATTGCCTGAATATAAGCTAGGAAGTCATCAGTGATTTTTGCTATAGCAATCTCATGTATATCCAGCTCATCCCGCTCGATAAAAAACAATAAGAGGTCAAATGGTCCCTCAAATTGCGGTAACCTGATGTCATAAGTATCCTGATGTATCACAACTGGTTCAAAAATAAAGATTTAATTCGGTCTGTAAATCATAAATAAAACTGTTGCATCTATTATTTTATAAATAATATTGAGTTACTTTGTCATTTAAACTTTTTTTACGCTACTACTGTATGGAAGTAAAGGCTGGGGAATTATTAGATAAAATAAATTATCCATCTGATTTAAAGTTACTTAGTGAGGCTGAGTTAGAGCAATTATCGCATGAATTACGTCAATATATAATTGACGTGGTTTCCGTGCATGGAGGTCATTTTGCAGCCAGCTTAGGCGTCGTTGAATTAACAGTAGCCCTTCATTATGCTCTGAATACCCCGTACGACCAGCTTGTTTGGGACGTAGGCCACCAGGCATACGGCCATAAGATATTAACCGGACGGCGATCGAGATTTCATACCAATCGCATATATAATGGGATAAGCGGCTTTCCCAAAAGAAGTGAAAGTGAATATGACACCTTTGGTGTTGGCCATTCTTCTACATCGATATCAGCCGCACTGGGCATGGCAGTTGCATCCCGTGCAAAAGGTGAAACAGATCGTCAGCATGTAGCCGTGATAGGCGACGGAGCAATGACTGCAGGACTCGCCTTTGAAGCTCTCAATCATGGAGGTATCGAGAACAGCAACCTACTAGTTATCCTGAATGATAATTGCATGTCTATCGATCCCAATGTAGGTGCACTGAAGGAATATCTTACAACCATAGCTACATCAAGACCTTATAATAGATTTAGAGACGATATATCTCATGTTCTGGGCAAAATTTCAGAGCTGGGACCCAATGCCCATCAGGCTGTTAAAAAAATCGAGAAGAGCATAAAAGGAACTCTGCTTAAAGAAAGCAACTTTTTCGAAGCCCTTAACTTCCGGTATTTTGGCCCGATAGACGGCCACGATGTCAAACAGCTCGTCAAAGTAATAAAAGATCTTAAAAATATCCCGGGCCCCAAACTATTGCACTGCGTAACGGTCAAAGGGAAAGGATATGCTCTCGCAGAGAAAGACCAGACCAAATGGCATGCACCGGGTTTATTCGATAAGATAACCGGAGAGATCAAGAAAGCGATAAGCGAGAAACCGCAGGCACCAAAGTACCAGGACGTCTTCGGACATACTATTGTCGAGCTTGCTGAGGCAAATCCAAAGATTATGGGAATAACGCCTGCAATGCCAAGCGGTAGTTCCATGAACATCATGATGAAAGCCATGCCTGCCCGGGCTTTTGACGTAGGTATTGCTGAACAGCATGCTGTGACCTTTTCAGCCGGACTCGCGACTCAGGGAATGGTTCCTTTTTGCAATATCTATTCAAGTTTCATGCAAAGAGCTTATGATCAGGTGATTCATGACGTTGCCATACAAAAGCTTAATGTGATATTCTGCCTCGACAGGGCAGGCCTTGCCGGGGCAGACGGTGCTACTCATCATGGGGCTTATGATCTGGCATACATGAGATGTATTCCTAATATGATCGTTACTGCTCCTATGGACGAGGAAGAGCTCAGAAATCTGATGTATACCGCCCAACAGGACAATATGGGTCCATTTTCCATACGTTATCCGAGGGGAAATGGTGTTATGCCAAACTGGAAACTCCCTATGAAGGCGCTGAAGATAGGGAAAGGGAGAAAGATTGCCGACGGTGAGGACGTCGCTATCCTTACTATAGGCCATATTGGTAATGAAATATCCAGGGCACTCCTTCTTTTATCAGCGGAAGGCATTAATCCTGCTCACTATGATATGAGGTTCCTTAAGCCGATAGATGAGGATATGCTTCATGAGGTATTTTCTAAATTCAAGAAAGTGATCACAGTGGAAGACGGATGTATTCAGGGAGGTATGGGAACTGCTGTACTGGAGTTCATGGCCGACAATCGATATTCAGCTACTGTAGTGCGCTTGGGTATTCCTGATCGCTTTGTTGAGCATGGTGATCAAAATGAACTTTGGGCCGAATGTGGCTATGACGCGGCATCTGTTGTAGCTGAAGTTAAAAAGCTATCTGTCAAGATGATCGCCGGAAGTATAGCAAGCTGATTGTAAATTTTCAATAGCAGATAAGAAACATTTAAGCCTAAATTTGCATTTATAATAATGTAAATATTATATTCGTAATATTCACGGACAAGACTATATCAGCGTATGCAGGTGTAGTCTTGTCCTTTTTTATAGGTCTTTAAACAAAAATTAATAATGTCAGAGGTAATTTATTATTCCAAAGAAGGATTAGAAAAGTTGAAAGAAGAATTACACTTTTTGAAAACTGAAGGACGCAATCAAATTGCAAAAGCAATTGCAGAGGCACGGGATAAAGGTGATCTATCTGAAAACGCGGAATATGATGCTGCCAAAGAAGCTCAGGGCCATCACGAAGCCAAAATATCAAAGCTGCAGGAAGCTCTTGCAAGTGCCCGTCTGATTGACGAATCTAAGCTGGACACTTCTAAAGTACTTGCTCTCTCCATTGTGAAGATCAAGAACGTGAAAAACGGTGCAACAATGCAATATCAGTTGGTCTCTGAAACCGAAGCTGATCTTAAGGCAGGTAAAATATCGGTAAAATCACCTATAGCCAAAGGGCTTCTTGGAAAGTCAGTAGGAGATACCGTTGAGATCGCAGTACCAGCGGGAAAGATTGAATTTGAAGTTCTCGAAATTTCCAGATAAATAACTATGTCATCTATATTCTCAAAAATAGTGTCAGGCGATATCCCATCTTATAAAGTGGCGGAAGATGCCGGCTACCTCGCTTTTCTGGACATTAGTCCTTTAACTAAAGGGCATGTACTGGTTATTCCCAAACAGGAGGTAGACTATATATTTGACCTGGATGATCACACCTATGCAGGGCTTATGCTGTTTGCGAAGAAAGTCGCAGTGAGTATCAGGAAGGTCATTCCATGCGAGCGCATTGGTATCACCGTCATGGGGCTGGAAGTACCTCATGCGCATGTTCATCTCGTACCCATGAACTCGATGGGGGATATGAATTTTGCTTCAGCCAAACTTAGTTTCTCGAAAGAAGAAATGGAAGATACCGCTCAGGCTATCGCCAGAGAGTTCGCCGGATAGAAGGTGGCTACTGCAAAACAGTTTACATATTTCCGGCGGGTTATTTTTTTCTCGCCGGATTGTCTTTGACAAATGCTTCCCACCCTGAATAAGATTTTTTACCCGGTTCGCTTGTATTGCGCTGAAACGAATGACATACGGCTACAGCAAGTCCATCCGTTGCGTCCAGATATTGCGGAGTCTCTGTAAACTTTAAAAGACGCTGGAGCATGGAAGCAACCTGTTGCTTACCGGCATTTCCGTTGCCTGTTATAGACTGTTTTATTTTACGTGGAGAATACTCAAAAATCGGGATATCCCTTGATAAAGCGGCAGCGATCGCAACTCCCTGCGCTCTCCCAAGCTTAAGCAATACCTGAACGTTTTTACCGTAGAATGGCGCTTCAATAGCCAGACAGTCTGGCTTATACTGGTCGATCAAAGAAACTGTCTTCTCAAAAATCCTTTTAAGCTTCATCGGGTGGTCATCCAGATGATCCATTTTCACAACACCCAGACTGACTAGCCCTACGTTGCCCTTTATTTCCTGCACCAGGCCATATCCCATAATTGCTGTTCCCGGGTCAATTCCCAGGATCAGCCGCTCCTTAGCCTTTTCCTTTACTATCACAAGGCAATATTACAACTTTTATGGCGCTATCTTAAAATGGCGTAAGATCTGAAGGAATTATTATACACAAGTGATCAAATTCGGTATGGTTATCAACTTTTCCGTAACATTGTACCATACAATGAATCGGTTTGAATCCAACTAGCAAAAAAGCAATAAGCATCATCCTAAAGTTTTCTGTGCTGATCCTTGCGGCGATATTCATCATCCACAAGCTGAATAACAACAGCAACCTGCGCGACTTTCAGATGCTTACAGCGAAACTGCACGGCTGGCAGGTTTATTCAGCTATGACGGTGCTTTTCATTCTCATGCTGTTGAACTGGTTTCTGGAATCGCTTAAATGGAAGTACCTGGTTAACAATATCGAGCGGATAAGCTTGTGGAAATCTATAGAATCGGTGTTCTGCGGTTTAACATGGGCTATATTTACGCCTAACCGGATTGGTGAGTATGGAGGAAGGATATTCTTCCTGTCGCCACGGAAGCGTGTCTTTGGAGCCATTGCCATGGGCATCGGCGCGGTAGGGCAAATGGTAATAACCAATGTCCTCGGCTCGTTCGCTATTCTTTGGTTTATCTGGCATTTTACTGATGCAAGCACCTGGATATTGTATGCGCTCTTTTTTCTGACTACGGTATTTTCTTTGTTCTTTTTATTGTTCTATTTTAATATCCGTCTATTGATAGGCTTGTTAACCAGTATTTCGTTTCTGAAGCGATTCAAAAAGTTTATAATGGTATTGGCTCGTTATAATAAAAGAGATCTTATTGTTGTCTTTAATTATTCTCTGGCAAGGTTTGCCGTATTTACCACTCAATATTGTGTCGTCATTCAGTTACTGATCCCTGAAATTCCATTTTTAAGCATGGTCATGATGATTCTGATCTTGTTTTTTATCCAGTCAGCATTGCCTTCTCTCGACCTCCTCGACGTTGGCGTCAGAGCAATGACTGCAACGTATTTCTTTAGTTTTATTACACATCACGAAGTCGCCATTATGGCCTCAACCGCCTGTATCTGGTTGGTCAATCTTATAATTCCGGCTATCCTTGGATCCGTCTTCGTATTTAAGCTTAACTTCTTTGGCACTGCTCGTAATTAGTACCCTGACTCTGGCGCTGACATGCATATATGTATCAGTGATATTTTTTCTTCGAAAAGGATGGTCTTCCATTCCAGTCTTCCGGCAGGGTGGCGGTGTTTTACAAACGAAGGTGAGCATTCTGATTGCCGCGAGGAATGAAGAAGCCAAAATTGCACTAACCATCGAAGACATCCTTGCGCAATCCTACCCCGCAGAACTTATCGAATTGATCATAGTAGATGATCATTCTACTGATCGTACCTCTGACATTATTCTTTCTTACAAAGAAAAAGGTGTCCGGTTGATCCGTCTCAACGAAAAAGAGAAGTTAAACTCTTATAAAAAGAAGGCTATAGCCGAGGCCATCAACCTCGCATCCGGAGAGCTTATCATTACAACCGACGCAGATTGCAGGATGAAAGCCGGTTGGATAAAAACCGTAGTGAGTTTCTATCAGGAAACCGGTAGTAAGCTTATCTCGTCACCTGTTGTATACCATCAGGAGAAAAGTTTCTTCGAAAGGCTTCAAACCCTGGAATTTCTCTATCTCATTGGCTTAGGGGCTTCCTCTATCGGAAACAAGATGCCATCTACCTGCAACGGAGCTAATCTGGCCTACCGTAAGGATGTGTTTCTGGAACTAGGTGGATTTAAGGGTATTGATGAACTGGCATCAGGAGATGATGAGCTGTTCCTTCACAAAGTCGCGTCCCGGTACCCAGATAGGATCGGCTTCTGTAAATCAACCGATGCTATTGTTTATACTGACGCCAAGGAGAGCCTGCCTGAATTTATCAGTCAGCGGAAGAGATGGGCGTCGAAGAGTACCAGGTATAAGGATAAGAAGATCGTAGCATTGGGCGTTGCTATATGGCTCTTTAACCTCATGATCTTTGCAAATGTGCTGCTTGGATTGTACCTTGCAGATCTTTGGATTATAGCTCTCGTCGCAATAACTCTGAAGTATATTTCGGAAATGTTCTTTCTTAATCCGGTCACTGCTTTTGCAAAGAGATCTGAGCTTATGAAATATTTGCCCTTGCTTACAGTCATCCATGTCGTTTATATCATTTATATTGGAATTGCAGGAAATTCGGGCAAGTATATATGGAAAGGAAGATTAGTACGTTAAACGATAGTACGTTATTATCTGTAGGATACACATTGAAAGAAGAGAGGCATATTGAGCGTCAGCCAGACATAGACCTGGTTCAGATGCTGTTGAAAAGACAGGCCGAGCTTAATTCTTTGCTTGAGATCACCCTGGCGATTAACAAGAATAGTGACGCTTCAGTCTTATACGAGATGTTGGAAGTAGTCCTTCGCACTAATCTCAATGTAGGAAGCATGATGATGATGGTGAAACAGGACAAACGGTTCGCATGCGTTTCCCGCTTTGGTGTTCCGGCGGAAAGTCTCACTGAGACTCAGAATATGTGCACCACCCTTGCACCCCTGAAAACAATTTCGTCGCTTAACGACTTCAACGACCCTTCTCTTAAGCGTTTTAACTATTTTGTGCCGGTCAGGCATAAAAACAGCACACTTGCCTTTGTATTAATCGGCGACTTTAATGCAGTGCCGGAACTGCTCAGTCATGAGCTTAATTTCATTCAGACGCTTATTAATATAGTCGTTGTGGGACTGGAGAACAAAAAGCTCTTCCGGGAGCGCGTTCATAGAGAAAGACTTCAGAGGGATGTCGAGCTGGCGGGCGAAGTTCAGAACATGCTGGTTCCATTGACTCTGCCTGAAAGTGAGTTCTATGAGATATCCGCCACCTATCTTCCCCATCAGAGCATTGGCGGCGATTATTTTGATTTTATCCGGTTAGATGATGATGAATTCATTTGGTGTATAGCAGATGTCTCCGGAAAGGGTATCTCTGCGGCATTGCTTATGGCTAACCTGCAGGCAAGCCTTCGTGCCTGGACTTCGGTTGAACGGGATCTGTCAACTGTTATCCGCAAGCTCAATGAAGTGGTTACTAAAAATACCAACGGAGAGAGATTTATCACACTTTTCCTTGGCCGGTATAATATGCGGACAAGGAATATGGAGTATGTTAATGCCGGGCATAATGCGCCCTTGCTTGTTGTCGACGGCAAAGTGTCATACCTGAAATCCGGAACAACTTTATTGGGTGTCTTTGATGATCTGCCATTTGTAAACGTTGGGAAGCAGGAAGTCTCTGAGAATACTTTAATATTTAATTATACTGACGGCTTGATCGAAAGCTTTGAAGAAGATATCTTTATTAGCGAAGAGGAGTTAGCCAACATTTTGTTAAGAAACAGTCAGGAAAGACCCGAAATAATAAATCGGGGCGTATTAATCGATATTCAGTTGTCAAAGATGGCGAAAATGAATTCAGATGATATAACTTTGCTTACGTTAAAAATTCATTAGAAATGTTGTTGCCTTATTATCAGGATGTATTTGTTGAAGCGGGATGTGACGAGGCGGGACGGGGATGCCTGGCAGGACCGGTATTTGCTGCAGCCGTCATTTTACCGCGTGATTTTTCCCACAATATCCTCACAGACTCCAAGCAATTAAAGGCAGACGAAAGAGCTGAACTGAGGATATTCATTGAAAACAACGCTCTTGCCTGGGCAGTGGCAGAAGTAGATCACGAAGAGATCGATCGTATCAATATCCTGAACGCATCTTTCCTTGCCATGCATAGAGCCCTGGATATGTTGAGCATGCGTCCTGAACATGTACTGGTCGACGGTAATCGGTTTAAGAAATATTGTAAACTCCCTCATACATGCATCGTAAAAGGTGATGGAAAATATTTCTCTATCGCAGCTGCATCTATTCTGGCGAAAACATATCGTGATGAATTTATGCAAAAGATCGCATGTCTCCATCCTGAATACGAATGGCATTCCAATAAAGGTTATCCTACGATACAACACCGGAACGCGGTACTGAAGTATGGATTTTCACCTTATCATAGGAAAACTTTTCGTGTAACAGATCCTCAGTTGGATCTTTTTCAGCCGTCTGACGTTAATATTGAGCTTGTTTAGTCCTTTCTTGGGCAAATCTCCTTGAATGTTACCCGCATATTTATATTTTTGTCGGGCTGCGACTTTATTCTAAGTGTCTATGCGTTCGATAACTCCTCATATAATTAGAATTTTATGAAAGATATTGCCTTATTGGAAAAACATGTTGCTCTCGGAGCCAAAATAGTGCCCTTTGCCGGATTCAATATGCCCGTTCAGTATGAAGGGATCAATGCAGAACATGCTGCCGTAAGAAATGGTGTTGGTGTGTTTGATGTGAGTCACATGGGCGAATTTATCCTGAAAGGAAAAGGTGCTCTGGATCTGATTCAGCTTGTTACATCCAATGATGCGTCTAAACTGGTTGATGGAAAAGTGCAATACAGCTACCTTCCAAATGAGGAAGGAGGAATTGTAGATGACCTCTTGGTGTACCGTATCGACGAAAGTACATACCTCCTCGTCGTGAATGCGTCCAATATCGAAAAAGACCTTCAGTGGATTCAGAAATATAATCAGTTTAATGTAGATATAAAGGATATCTCAGACCGCACATCCTTGCTGGCAGTACAAGGTCCTAAGGCGACTGCTGTCCTGCAGCAGTTGACAGAGACTGACCTATCCTCCATGGAGTACTATTCTTTCAAAAAAGGGACCTTCGCAGGTGTAGAAAACGTATTGATCTCGGCGACAGGTTACACAGGTGCAGGCGGCTTTGAGCTGTATTTTGACAATGAGCATGCAGTGCAAATCTGGGACGCTATTTTTGAAGCTGGAAAAGATAGCAATATCAAGCCTATCGGACTTGGCGCACGCGATACACTGCGCCTTGAAAAAGGGTTCTGTCTCTACGGAAATGATATTGATGATACCACTTCTCCTCTTGAAGCAGGTCTTGGCTGGATCACAAAATTCTCCACAAAGTTTACCAATTCCAAAGCGCTTGAAGCTCAGAAGCAGGCCGGCCTTAAAAAGAAACTTGTAGGCTTTGAGATGATTGAGCGGGGTATTCCACGCCATGATTACCCCATCACCAATGAAGTCGGGGAAGTTATAGGCCGGGTAACCTCAGGAACACAGTCTCCCACACTCCAAAAGGCCATAGGAATGGGTTATGTAGATATCGCTTCTGCTGAACCCGGAACGGAAATTTTTATTGCCATCCGAAATGCCAATGTAAGGGCACGTGTTGTTAAATTCCCTTTTGTATAGATAAATTTGAAAACTCAAGAATCAGACAAACAAGGCAGATTAAATGTTGAAGTCTGCCTTACTCCGGCCTTACTCCCTTTATATGATATTGAAAACAGTATCGTAGTTGTAATAGACATTTTCCGGGCAACCTCATCCATTTGTTATGGAATAGAGAACGGTGCAAGCGCAATTATTCCTGTTTCCCACGTTGAAGAATGTTCTGCTTATCACGGCAGCGGATGCCTTCTCGCTGCTGAGCGCGATGGACGGGTAGTTGAAGGCTTTGACTTCGGTAACTCTCCCTTTTCATATGTTACTGAAAAAGTGCAGGGAAAAACTATTGTGCTAACCACCACCAATGGCACACATGCCATACAGCTGTCCCGTAGTGCCAAACAGATCCTCATAGGATCATTCTTCAATCTTACAGCCCTGGCTGACTATCTGACCAGCACTAAGCAAAACGTTCTCCTGGTATGTGCCGGCTGGAAAAACAAGTTCAATCTCGAAGACACAATCTTTGCAGGTGCAATGGTCAACAAGCTAAAGCCTGCAGCATACACTCCGGACGATTCATCTATCGCCGCCGAAGATCTTTATCTTCTGGCAAAAGACGATCTGCGGGGCTATCTGAAAAAGACTTCCCATAGTGAGCGCTTAATGAAGCTTGGAATCGAAGCCGATATTTCCTTTTGTCTGAACATAGACATTACTACCGCTATTCCTGTACTTGATGGAGATAAGCTCATAAAGCTTAAATAGGATCAAATCTTACTTAAGCTTAATATTGTTTTTATGACGATCCGTATCCCGGATCGTTTTTTTTTGCAGGTTCTTCTCCAGTGCTTCCGTTAGATTAATGCCTGTTTGGTTAGCCAGGCATATCAACACAAAGAGAACGTCAGCCATTTCATCTCCCAGGTCAACCGCCTTATCGGATTCTTTGAAAGATTGCTCACCGTAACGGCGAGACATAATCCTTGCTACTTCGCCAACCTCTTCCATGAGGATCGCAGTATTCGTAAGTTCATTAAAATAGCGGATTCCGGTCGTCTTGATCCAGTCATCAACCAGTGCCTGTGCTTCTTCGATTTTCATATCCTTAGTGATTGTCTTTGTCTTGTGTGTCCATCATGACCGTGACGGGACCGTCGTTAATAAGACTGATTTTCATATCGGCACCAAAGATGCCTGTTGCTGTTGGTGTGCCGGTGAGTCTGGAAATTTCTGCCTTCATCTCTTCATATAGAGGGATAGCGGTGTCAGGCCTCGCAGCACGGGTAAATCCTGGGCGGTTCCCTTTCTTGGTTGAGGCAAACAGTGTAAATTGAGAAATAAGCAAAACAGATCCATGGATGTCAATTAGTGAGCGGTTCATCTTCCCTTCATCGTCACTAAAGATTCGCATGTTGACGATCTTCTGAGCCAGCCAGCCGATGTCTGCATTCGTGTCAGTCTCCCCAATTCCCAGTAATACCAGCAGGCCTTGCTGAATGGCTCCCGTGATCTCGCCGTCCACTGTACAGGAGGCCTCCGTTACGCGTTGAATAACTGCTCTCATTAGCTTCTGGTGTCGTGATTGTGAAAAATGCTCAGGTAACTTTCATAACGTGAAAGCTCAATCTCATTATTTTCAACCGCTTCAAGTACCGAACAGCCTGGTTCATTGATATGCCGGCAATTGTTAAACCTGCACTCGTTCATGCGATCCCGCATCTCCGGAAAGAAATGTCCGAGCTCACCCTTATCAATGTCAATAACCCCTAATTCCCGTATCCCCGGTGAATCGATAAGATACCCGCCACCCGGAATCGGATGCATCTCAGCAAAGGTGGTTGTATGCTTCCCCTGGTCACTCCAGTCTGATATCTCTCCGGTCTTGAGGCTCATGCCAGGGATCAGTGTGTTTATGAGCGTGGACTTCCCGACGCCCGAGTGACCGGAGAAAAGGCTGACCTTATCTTTAAGCAGTCCCTCTATGATATGAAGGTTTGTTCCCTCAAGTGCCGAGACTTCGTAACATGGGTACCCGATGCTGGTGTATATATGCTGGTATTCAGCAAGTATCTCCATACCCTCTTCGCTGAAAAGGTCGAGCTTGTTGAAGATCAGCTTCGCCGGGATATCATAAGCCTCAGCTGTTACAAGGAAGCGATCGATGAAGCCGAGCGATGTCCGTGGGGAGGCAAGTGTAACCACCAGAAATGCCTGATCCAGGTTCGCTGCAATAATCTGGGCCTGTTTAGACAGGTTCACAGATTTCCGGATGATGTAGTTTTTTCTCGGAATGAGCTTTGCAATGATGCCGGTATTCTGCTCAGGTTCCATCTCGATATCGACCCGGTCACCAACCGCAATCGGATTGGTTGTCTGTATATCCTTCGTTCTGAACTTTCCCTTTATACGGCAGTCCACAATACTTCCCGTATCGGTCGCAACCTGATACCAACTCCCCGTAGACTTAATAACTAATCCTTGCATAAAGCTGTAAATTTAAGAATTGCATATAAACCGATTGCTCCTTATAACATAATAATGTCTCTAAAAGATTTTTTGTTAAAAAAAGTGTCACCCTCTTGGTTTTATTGATTTTAACTGCGTATTTTAGGCACACAAAATGAACATACTTATCTATACCATTTTCATCACGACTACTACCATCACGCTAATATGGCCTGGAGGAAGAACCGTTATGGTGTAGCTTTAACATAAAAAGAAACCATTACAAGCGCCTTCCTCCGATAAGGGGAAGGCGCTTTTGTTTATAAAATAACGAATAAATGAAGGTCCTTAAATTTGGCGGTACTTCTGTAGGCTCAGAAAAAAGTATAAGCGCCATAATCGAAATTCTTAAACAGGAGACAGCAGATAATGGGTCCCCTGTGGTTGTACTCTCTGCCATGGGAGGAGTAACAAACCTTCTTTCTGCGATGGCCAGTAAAGCCGCCTCCGGTGAGAGTTTTACAGAATATCTCACAGAGTTGCAAAACAGGCATTTTGACGTGATTAAAGCCCTGCTTGACGTTCCACGTCAGAACCCTGTGTTCACCAAGCTGAAGTTGTACTTCAATGAGCTGGAAGATATCCTGCAAGGGATTTCCAGTCTGCGTGAATTAACCCCAAGGATTAACGATCTTGTTTTAAGCTACGGTGAGCGCTGCTCGACACTACTTGTAAGCAAGATAGCAGAACAACACTTCGGAGAAGCGGTATTTGCCGATGCTAGCGAGCTAATCAGAACCGACAGTAATTTCGGACAGGCACACGTGAACACAGCCCTTTCTGAAATGCTTATTCGTGATTTTTACCAACAGCATTCAGCAAAGCTCATTTTTGTTACCGGCTTTATCGCAAGCAACGAAGAAGGCAGGATAACCACACTTGGACGCGGAGGAAGCGACTATACAGCCGCGCTGATCGGCTCTGCGCTTCATTGCGAAGCTATCGAAATCTGGACAGATGTTAATGGCATGATGACCGCAGACCCTCGTATGGTAAAGAAGGCTTTCCCTCTGGAAGAGTTATCCTATACAGAGGCAATGGAGCTTTCCTATTTCGGGGCGAAGGTTATCTATCCTCCGACTATGATCCCTGCCTTTCTTAAGAAGATCCCAATTGTTATCCGCAATACTTTTGAGCCGGAGTTTCCCGGAACAGTTATCCGTCATGATTGCCGGGATGCGAAACATAATATTAAAGGAATCTCTTCCATCAACGAGATCAGCCTTCTGAACCTGCAGGGCAGCGGAATGGTCGGCAAGGCAGGATTCAGCGGAAGATTGTTTTCATTGCTTGCACGAGAGCAGATCAACGTGATCCTAATTACCCAGTCGTCATCAGAACACAGCATTACGTTTGCCGTCAAACCGGCAGATGCCCTGAACGCAAGAAGGCTTATCGAGCGCGAATTCGAACTAGAGCTGGAAGCTAAAAAGATCGACCTTCCGCTAATCGAAGAATCTCTTTCTATCCTGGCGATCGTCGGTGAAAATATGAAAGAGACCCCTGGCATCTCCGGAACACTCTTCCAGGCACTTGGAAGGAATGGAGTGAACGTAAGAGCTATTGCTCAGGGTTCGTCCGAGTATAATATATCGGTGATTATATCGCGTCATGACCTGGCAAAAGCTTTAAATGCTGTCCATGATGCTTTTTACACCGATCTTAAAAAGACCCTTAACGTCTTCTGTCTGGGAACCGGCAATATCGGTAAAACCTTGTTCCGCCAAATAGGAGAACACAGGGATTTCCTGCAGAAGCAAAACGGTATATTGATCAATGTGATCGGTATCAGCAATAGCCGCAAGATGGCATTCAATGAAGAAGGACTGAACCTGGAGAATCTGCAGGAGGTCTTGTTTGAGTCTGGTGAAGACGCGGATCTTGACCTGTTCATTTCCCGAATGAAAGAAATGAACCTCCCCAATGCAGTCTTTGTAGATAATACAGCGAGCGCTCTTCCAATCAGCCGCTACGCAGATGTATTCAGCTCCAATATCTCTGTGGTAACTTGTAACAAAATCGGAAACTCGTCCGACTATTCTCAGTACCGCAATTTCAGGGATCTGGCCCATAAGCACGGTGTTGACTTCTACTATGAAACCAATGTTGGTGCCGGCCTGCCTATTATCCGTACATTAAAAGATCTGATGATGAGCGGTGACAGGGTGATCCGTATAGAGGCGATCCTTTCAGGTACAATATCCTTTATATTTAATAATTTCAAGGGAGATGCCAGCTTCCACGACGTCGTGAAACTCGCGCAAGAGAAAGGCTTCACCGAGCCTGACCCACGTGATGACCTCAGCGGCATGGACTTTATGAGAAAAATGCTGATCCTCGCCCGTGATGCAGGACATGAACTAGAGCAAAGTGATATCCGTATACAAAACATCCTTCCGCAATCATGTCTGGATGCCCAGTCAGTTGACGAATTCTACGCCGAGCTTCTCGCCAACAACGACTATTTCGAGCAGATAAAAAAGGAAGCAGAAGCCAATGGAAAGGTGCTCAGATATATCGGAAAGCTTGAAGATGGAAAAGTTGCTATCACATTGCAGATGGTAGATGACTCCCACGCCTTCTATATGTTATCAGGCAGTGATAATATTATATCATTTACCACAGACAGATACAAAGACCGTCCGCTGGTTGTAAAAGGCCCAGGTGCAGGCGCTGAAGTAACAGCTGCCGGAGTATTTTCTGACATAGTTAACGTAGGAGCATAATGAAAGAGTCTATCAAAGTATTTGCCCCTGCAACAGTAGCTAATGTAGTATGTGGTTTTGATGTGCTCGGCTTCGCCGTCGATGCTCCAGGTGATGAAGTAATCATGCGCCGGAAAGCTGAGCCTGGCGTAGTCATTACTAAAATAACAGGCGATGACGGAAGGCTCCCTATGGATGCCTCAAAAAATACGGTCAGTGCCAGTGTACAGGATTATCTTGCGCATATCGGTCGGCGAGACATAGGCGTGGAAATAGAACTCCATAAAAAAATGCCTATTGGCAGCGGACTTGGGTCGAGTTCCGCAAGTACCGTTGCTGGCTTATTTGCTGTCAACACTCTGCTGGATGAACCACTAAGCCGCATGGATCTCGTACCCTTCGCTATGAATGGGGAGGAGCTGGCCTGTGGCTCCGGACATGCCGACAACGTTGCCCCTGCATTACTGGGAGGCTTTATCCTGATCCGCAGCTACGAGCCGCTGGATCTGATCAAATTGCCCTACCCTGAATCGTTATATTGCGCCATTGTCTTTCCTGACGTGGACGTTCCTACCCGTGACGCAAGGCGTATGATTCGCGATAAGGTCTTTCTTAAAGATGCCGTTATCCAGTGGGGAAATGTAGCTGGTCTGGTCTCAGGCTTATACACCAAAGATGTTGACCTGATTGGCCGAAGCATGATAGATGTGCTGGTCGAACCCGTTCGCTCCATACTAATCCCCGATTTTTATAAACTACGGGAAATCGCGATGAGCCTCGGTGCCGTTAGCTTTGGTATATCCGGTTCGGGTCCTTCTGTATTCTCTTTTGCAAGGGATAAGGAGACCGCTGACAAGATCACTTCAGAAATAAAGAAGCACTTAAACGCGTTACAAATTGGATGTCAAACTTACGTGTCTCCCATAAATGGTGAAGGCCCGCGTATTTTAGATTAAGAGAGATGAAATTATATAGCACAAACAACCCTGACCTCAACGTTGATTTCAAGGAGGCCGTGTTCAACAGCATGCCGCAGGATAAGGGCCTTTATATGCCAGATACCATTACCCCATTAGATCCGGAGTTTCTGAACAACATAGAAATGTGCTCTCTGGAGCAGATTGCGTTTAAGGTGGCTAACCATATTCTTGACGGCGCCATACCTGCAGATGACCTGAAAGCTATCGTAGCAGATGCGATAAACTTTCCGGCGCCGGTGGTCAAACTAGATGAGGACACCTACGTCCTCGAGCTGTTCCATGGTCCTTCTCTAGCATTTAAAGATTTCGGTGCACGCTTTATGAGCCGTGTAATGAGCTATTTCATGGAAGAAGGGGAGAAGACGCTCAACGTGCTTGTGGCGACTTCCGGTGATACCGGTGGAGCTGTTGCCTTAGGCTTCCTGGGCGTTGAGAACACTCAGGTCACAATCTTATACCCTAAAGGCAAAGTAAGTTTGATACAGGAGCTGCAGCTCACCACAAATGGCCAGAATATCCGGGCTGTGGAGGTCGACGGTACATTTGATGATTGCCAGGCTCTGGTTAAACAGGCTTTTACCGACCAGGATCTGAACGAAAAGTTCCGGCTTACCTCAGCGAATTCTATCAATATCTCAAGACTCATCCCACAGACCTTTTATTATTTCAATGCCTATGCGCAATTGAAGCGTCAGGGTAAAACCGATATTATATTTTCCGTTCCAAGCGGAAACTTCGGCAACATAGGTGCCGGTCTGCTAGCTTGGAAGCTGGGACTTCCCGTAAAGCAATTCATTGCTGCCACCAATATCAACGATACCGTTCCCCAGTTTCTGCAAACCGGCGTTTATACTCCTAAACCATCCGTTGCCACGTTATCGAATGCAATGGACGTAGGGAATCCAAGTAACTGGGTCAGGATCATGAACCTTTTTAAAGATGACGCAGACGCTTTGAAAGAAGTGGTAACTGGTTACAGCTATGACGATGGGCAAACTGCCGATGCAGTCAATGTAGTATTTGAAGATTATCAATATGTAGTATGTCCGCATACAGCGATTGCATGGATGGCAATCGGGCAATATCGTTATGATTCAAGGGATAATACCAGTACAGCGGTTTTCCTGTCAACTGCGCACCCTTGCAAGTTCCCTGACGTCTACGAAGGCAAGATAAAAGACAGTATTAACATCCCGAATCAGGTTCAGGATCTGCTCGATAAGCCTAAACAGACTGTTGAACTGGGCGCAGATTTTGAAGCATTCAAGAATTACCTTCTGGAAAGTTAATTCGTTCAGCTTTACAAACAAAAAGGGAAGCTCACATGTAGATGAGCTTCCCTTTTTGTTTGGCATATCCGGCCTTTGAGAAATAATTGCAGCCTAAAATATAGCCTCCGCAATACGTCTTGTTGGTTCCGCGTTGCTCATAGTATAATAATGCAGTACAGGCGCACCAAATTCCATCAGTTCCTTCGATTGTTGAATCATCCACTCTATTCCTGCTTCCTTAGCCGCCTTATCGTTGGAACATGCCAGAACAGCATCGCTGAGGTCCTCCGGAATGTCGATATGAAATATCTTAGGAAGATTAACCAGCTGCTTCGCTGAAGTGATGGGTTTCAGGCCAGGAATGATCGGAACATGGATGTCATTTTTGCGGCAGTTTCTGACAAAGTCAAAATACTTCTGATTGTCAAAGAACATCTGAGTTACAATGAAATTCGCACCCATGTCCACCTTCTTTTTCAGATAGCCAAAGTCTGTCTTTAGATTTGGTGCTTCAAAATGTTTCTCCGGATATCCCGCAACACCAATGCAAAAATCAGTTCTGTTGGTATCGTAATTATCATGCAGGTATTTACCCTGGTTGAAGTTTGAGACCTGCTCCAATAAATCTGTTGCGTAAGCGTGCCCTCCTGGTGTCGGGATGAAAGATGCATCCGCTTTTCGGGCGTCACCGCGCAATACCAAAACATTATCTATACCCAGGAATTGGAGATCTATAAGAGCGTTCTCTGTCTCCTCCTTTGTAAAACCTCCGCAAATAAGATGCGGAACCGCATCTACCTTGTAGCGGTTCATGATCGAAGCGCAAATAGCAACGGTTCCCGGACGCTTGCGATAGGCAACCTGCTCCAGCAAACCGGTCGGATGCTGTTTGTAGATATAATCTTCTCTATGATAGGTTACATCAATGAAGGGAGGATTGAATTCCATAAGAGGATCTATGGCATCATAGATTTGCTGAATTCCATTTCCTTTAACGGGAGGTATAAGTTCAAACGAAAACAGGGTTTTTCCCGCGGCTCTTTGAATGTGTTCGGTGATTTTCATCAGAATTTTCTCTTTATAATTGAGCCGGGGCAAGTCACAAATATGTACTGCCCCGTTATGATTTTTTATAACTAAATGTAAGTGATCATTAATAGGCGAGGTTAGGGCTCAGCCATTTCTCCACCAGCTCAACCGATTCGTTCCTCCGCATTGCATAGTCTTCCACCTGGTCTTTGTTGATCTTACCCAAACCGAAGTAACGTGCCTCAGGATGTGAAAAGTAAAAGCCGCTCACCGATGATGCCGGATACATGGCGAAGCTCTCTGTTAAATGGATCTCCGCGTTCTTTTCCGCTTCGAGAAGATCGAACAGCGTTCGCTTCTCGGTATGATCCGGACAAGCCGGATATCCCGGTGCCGGTCTGATCCCCTGATACTGCTCCTTGATCAGATCAGCGTTCGTCAGCTCTTCATCCTTCGCATATCCCCAGTATTCCCTTCTCACCAGCTCATGCATTCTTTCGGCGAATGCCTCTGCCAGACGGTCTGCCAGGGCTTTAACCATGATACCGTTATAATCGTCGTGGACCTTCTCAAACCGTTCAACCAGTTCATCTGTACCTATTCCCGCAGTCACAGCAAAGCCGCCAAAATAATCTTTAACGCCTGACTCTTTAGGTGCGATAAAATCGGCAAGAGCATAGTAAGGGTCATTCTTTACTTTTTCAGCCTGTTGTCTTAAGGTGTATATCGTGGCTGTGTTATCAGCATCAAAGCTTCCTGTGCCGGATAGGTCAAGCACAATATCATCCCCATCCGAATAAGCCGGCCAGAAACCGATCACTGCCTTTGCTGTCAACAGTTTCTCATCGATGATTTGCTTCAGTAAAACCTGTGCGTCATCAAACAGGATTTTTGCTTCAGGTCCTACATTAGGATCATTGAAGATCTTCGGGTAGCTTCCCTTCAGCTCCCAGGTATGAAAGAAAGGAGTCCAGTCGATATAAGGAAGAAGTTCTTCAAGAGGATAATCTTCAAATGTTTTCGTTCCTGTGAACGATGGTGCAGTTTGCACTACAGCGTCCAGATCGATCTTGAACTTGTCTGCACGCGCCTCTTCAATCGTCTTCAGCTTTTTGTCTGTCCGTTTGTTCAGGTGTGCTTCTCTCGCCTTCGCATACTCATCCTTTATTTTCTGAATATACTCGTCCCTCGTCTCCGGATTCATCAGATTACTGCATACGGAGACACTTCGCGAAGCATCAAGCACGTGTATCGCACAGCCCGAATAATTAGGTGCTACTTTCACAGCAGCATGAATTCGCGAAGTAGTTGCGCCGCCGATCATCAGCGGCATGGTGAAGCCCTCACGTTCCATCTCTTTGGCGAAGTGCACCATCTCATCCAGAGATGGGGTGATCAATCCGCTAAGCCCAATGATATCGACATTTTCTTCTTTCGCTCTCTTTAAAATTTCCTGGGCCGGAACCATCACACCCATATCGATCACCTCGAAGTTGTTGCAGGCCAGTACTACACCGACGATGTTCTTGCCGATATCGTGCACGTCACCTTTTACAGTGGCCATCAAAATCTTTCCCGCGGAGCTTGAGCTAGTATCCGAAGGATTCAGCAACTTCTCCTCTTCAATGAAAGGAAGCAGGTAAGCAACCGCTTTCTTCATTACACGAGCCGATTTTACTACCTGAGGCAGGAACATTTTACCGGCACCAAAGAGGTCTCCTACGATGTTCATTCCGTCCATGAGCGGCCCTTCGATCACTTGCAGTGGTCGTGCGTAAGTCAGCCGCGCTTCCTCCACATCGTCGTCGAGGTATTCCGTTATACCCTTAACAAGGGCATGCGACAGGCGCTTTTCCACAGGCCCCTTACGCCACTCCTCATCTTTTACAATTTCCTTACCCTTAGCCTTCACGGTTTCGGCGAAGTCTACCAGGCGCTCTGTTGCGTCTTCCCTGCGATTAAGCAGGACATCTTCCACGCGAACAAGCAGTTCCTTCGGTATTTCCTCATAGACTTCAAGCATCCCGGCGTTCACTATCCCCATGTCGAGGCCTGCCTTAATTGCATGGTATAGAAAAGCGGAGTGCATAGCCTCGCGAACCACGTTGTTTCCTCTGAAAGAGAAGGATATATTTGATACCCCACCGCTCACCTTTGCATAAGGAAGGTTTTCCTTTATCCAGCGGGTTGCGTTGATGAAATCAACAGCATAATTATTATGTTCTTCCAGCCCCGTCGCTACCGTAAGGATGTTCGGGTCGAAAATGATGTCCTGAGGAGGGAAGCCCACCTCGTTCACCAATATATCATAGGAGCGTTTACATATTTCGATGCGTCGTTCGTAGTTGTCGGCCTGACCTTGCTCGTCGAACGCCATCACCACAATAGCAGCTCCATACTTCATGATCGTTTGAGCACTGCGGATAAACTTTTCTTCACCTTCTTTGAGCGAGATGGAGTTTACGATCCCTTTTCCCTGCAGGCATTTCAATCCGTTCTCGATGACCGTCCATTTAGAAGAGTCAACCATTATAGGAAGCTTGGCAATATCAGGCTCAGAAGCGATCAGATTGAGGAAGCGGGTCATCGCGGCTTCCGAGTCGAGCATTCCCTCGTCCATGTTCACGTCAATAACCTGTGCGCCACCCTCAACCTGTTGAAGGGCTACGGCTAACGCAGCTTCGTAGTTACCGCTCAGAATAAGTTTCGAGAACTTCGGCGAGCCGGTAATATTGGTACGTTCTCCGATGTTAACAAACATCGTGTCTGGCTTGATAGTTACAGGTTCCAGACCGCTCAGTCGCATATAAGGCTCTACATGCGGTATCTTTCTTGGTGCAACTTTAGCTGCCTTCGCCGCGATACAGCCAATATGCTCTGGCGTAGTTCCGCAACAGCCTCCGACGATGTTCACAAAGCCACTTTCTATAAAATCTTCAAGAAGGTGAGCCGTTTCGTGGGCCGTTTCATCGTAGGCACCGAATTCATTGGGAAGTCCTGCGTTAGGGTAAGCCGACACATAGCAGGGTGCCTTGCTGGCAAGTTCATCAATATGCGGCCTCATTTCCTTAGCGCCCAAAGCACAGTTCAAGCCAATGCTTAGCAGGTTGGCATGAGTGAGTGAATTAAGGAAAGCCTCCACTGTCTGGCCTGACAGTGTTCTTCCGCTTGCATCAGTAATGGTACCGGAGATCATAATATCGATCTTTCGTCCGATTACCTGTTCATACTCCTTGATGGCGAATATTGCGGCCTTGGCATTAAGTGTATCGAAGATTGTTTCGATAAGCAACACATCCGCTCCACCGTCGATCAGTCCTCTAACCTGTTCATCATAGGCGCCAACAAGATCATCAAAGGTGACCGCTCTATAGCCTGGATCGTTTACATCCGGAGACATAGAAGCAGTACGGTTAGTAGGCCCAACAGCACCCGCAACAAACCGGGGTTTATCCGGATTGCGCAGCGTAAAATCAGTAGCTACTTCCTTTGCTATCCTTGCTCCCTCGAAGCTAAGCTCGTAGGAAAGGTCTTCCATCTTGTAATCAGCCATTGAAATACGTTGTGTGCTGAACGTGTTGGTCTCAATAATATCGGCACCGGATTCCAGATATTCTGCATGAATGGCTTTGATGATGTCAGGACGGGTAAGGTTCAGCAGGTCATTGTTTCCCTTTACGTCGCAAGGGTGATCTTTAAATCGTTCGCCACGAAAATCATCCTCAGAAAGTGAGTAGCGCTGGATCATAGTCCCCATTGCTCCATCGATCACGAGAATGCGTTTTTCTAATTCTTTCCTGATATCCATGTTGTATTTAGCATTAAGCAGGTATGCCTGCATAAAGCTTATTTTAGAAAGACCCTTCGGATTCTGACATTAACTTATCTTTTCCCTTATTTCTTTGAATAAAATCGAGATAGAATGTAGCACCTTGTAAGCACAGGTTGCTAAGACTTCGCAGGGTCTACTCCCTCCGTCTTTCTTTATAAGCACTGCAAAAATGCGATATAATTCAGTCAAAAGCAAATGCGTACTGAAAGGATAGTGAAGATGACTAGTAAAGTCGCTTGGTCAACTGATCTTCCACCCTTGCGAAGAGTTGTTGCGGGTTGAGCGTCCGCCATGGGAGATTGTCAAGAGAACCACCAAAGTTGATGTAATAGTCGATATTGCTTTTCTTGAATTCCTCGATAACATGCTCGCGAAAGTTAATAGCAGCAATCCATCCATCTTCGACATCCTGGAACCATTCTTCGTAATACGAGTCGTCTGATGAGTGGAAGTTCAGAATATTTTCGCCCAGTAGTATAAATTTATTAATCCCCTCGTGCATCATGATTTCTATGATTTCCCGCTTAAGGAGCATGATGTCATTGTAAATGGTATCATTCCATTCACCAATGAACTCTATGATAGCGAAGTTGCGCTCATAATCAACAAACAGGATCTTCAGATAGAGCGTCTGCGATCCGAAGTAATCCCATTGCGGATGTATGAAATAGTTGTAGATCTTTTTATCGAACTCAAATTCACTGTACTCTGTCTGATAGAACGGCGAAAGCTCATCCTCAGCAGCTACATAATCATCCCGCCAGCGATAAAAAGGTTCTATTTCGTGCATTTTGGATAGTGTTTTTAGATGTTTCTCTATTGATAACAAAGGCAAATATAAGGCCATTTCTATCGAACCGTATGAAGGCTGATCGGAATTTTCGTTTTGATATTGATCAACTCAACGCCTGGCTGGCATGCTAACAGTGTGTAGCCACTTTCTGTCTGCCGGTGGTCTGCTAGTGGTCTGCTAGTAGTCTGCTAGTGGTTGCAGCCACACTCTGGCCACAGTGCTGCCACGTTGTAGCCACCTTTTAGCGCAAAAACGTGGCCTCACTGTGGCCTCACTGTGGCTGCACTGTGGGCGCACCCTCAACCTGATCAGGAGCTGACCTTACTATGATATAACCCAGGGGAGTGCAGGTATTTATCCAGGGTAATATTGGAATCAACCTGGGCAGTAAATCATGTCTGAAAGTTTCTTTTAAATCTACAAATTATTTAAAAAGAGGCCTGAAAGTTGGCATTCCTTATGTTAATTTAGCATCGAAATTATCACGCATTGTCTACTAGGAAAAATTTGTTAATAGCTGCCTGTTATTCGGGTGCGCTGGTGTTAGGAATGATTTTGGGCCCCAAGTTTCATAAGGAGGATGTGAACTCCAGAAATGGGTCGTTTAAAATTTTCCAATCAGCAGAAGACGGCGGTAAAGTTGAGCAGGTGCTGAATATTATCAGAGAAAACTATGTAGACCCAATAAAGACTGATACGCTGCAGAACCTGGCTATCGATGAGATTCTCAACAATCTTGATCCTCATTCCGCCTACCTTCCGCCTGTTGAAGCTCGCATGTTTACCGATGATATGGAGGGTAATTACAACGGAATCGGTATTGAATATCAGTTGTTAAATGATACATTGATCATTACTCATATTAATAAAACCGGACCAGCGTCAAAAGCGGGACTAAAGAGCGGTGATCAGATTGTTAAAATCGAAGACCAAAGCATTGCAGGTGTTGGGATAAAACCACCCAGCATCGTTAATTTAATCCGGGGAAGACAAAGTACGCTTGTAAGGCTGACAGTAAGGCGTCATGGTTCCGACGAAGATCTCGTATTTAAGGTTCCACGTGAAAAAGTAACTGTAAGCAGCATCGATGTTTCCTATCTCATCCAAAACCGCGTGGGATATATCAAAATCAGCAAGTTCGGTGCGAAGACCGATGAGGATTTCCTCTCCGAGTTGAGGCGTCTTAAAAAACAGGGCATGCAGGGGCTCATAGTGGACCTTCGAGGCAATGGTGGCGGATATCTGAATGCGGCTACTGCTTTGGCTGATCAGTTTTTGGGAGATCAGGAGTTGATTGTTTACACGCAGGGAGAGCATGAGCCGCGGACTGACTACTTCGCTACAGACGCCGGAGATTACGAAAAGGGGAAACTGGTAGTTCTCATAGATGAGGGAACTGCATCGGCAAGTGAGATTATCGCGGGGGCGCTTCAGGACCTGGATAGGGCGACCGTTGTCGGGCGCCGGTCATTTGGAAAAGGATTGGTGCAGGAGCAGTTCAATTTCGGAGACGGATCAGCACTGAATCTGACGGTAGCAAGGTATTATACGCCGTCGGGCAGATCCATTCAAAAGCCTTACACTCGTGGGAAAATTGAATACTTTAAAGAAATATCAAACCGGATAAAGAATGGCGAGTTGGTATTCGATCAGAAACATCTGATGGACAGTCTTTATTCTACTAAGGACAAGTACTTCAAAACGGCTTCTGGAAGAGTGGTGTTTGGCGGAGGCGGTGTGATGCCGGATGTTTATGTTCCTATTGATACAGTCGGACATACACCACTGTATTACTCATTGAGCAGTAAAGCGGTACTGAATGAACTGGTGTATAGCTATCTGATTAAAAAGGCGAGGCCCGCCAGTCTGAAAGACCTTCTGGATAAGTTCAGCTTGGACAGCACTCACTATAAGCAGCTTCAGATGCTTGCGGATAAAAGAAAGATCTCATTCACACCAAACGAGTTTGAAGAGGCGCGAGAGGCTATTATGCTTGACATGAAGGCACTATTAGCACGCTTCTACTTTGGTGAAGACGCTTACTACCGGGTTCTGAATGAAACGGATAGTATGATCGAAAGGTCGATAGCTATATTGAAATAAGCCTGGGGTTTACCTTTTCCTCAGATTGGAGGTAGTATCAATCTCAAATTCAACACTATCCTCAAGGCTGAGTTCAAGGTTAAGAAGGGAGTCTGCAATTCTGACTGTTTCAAGGGAGTCCTTGATTTCGATATCTCTCTTGCTGCTGCCTGTCGCACATCCTGCCAGTTGCAGGATGAACGATAAGCATAGCAAGCTTGTTAGCTTGGATTTCATTTTATTTTTGTCTGAAAAAGATCTGTATAGGAACTCCGGTAAAGTCAAAGTTCTCACGCAGCTTGTTTTCCAGGAACCGTTTGTACGGGTCTTTAATGTATTGCGGCAGGTTACAGAAGAAAGCAAACATAGGTGAGCTTGCCTGGATCTGTGTGATATACTTAATCTTGATATGTTTTCCTTTTAGCGCTGGTGGTGGATTGTTTTCAATGATAGGAAGCATCACATCGTTTAGTTTTGATGTAGGGATCTTCTTAGTCTTGTTTTCAAAAACTGCAGTTGCTGCCTCTATTGCCTTGAAAATACGCTGTTTCTCAATTACTGATGTAAAGATGATCGGAACGTCAGTAAAAGGGGATAAGCGTTCCCTGATTGTTTCCTCGAAAACTTTAGTGGTCTTGTGGTTCTTTTCAATCAAATCCCATTTGTTGATCAGGATCACGATGCCTTTCTTGTTCTTCTCAGCAAGGTGGAAGATATTGATGTCCTGCGACTCAATGCCATCAACGGCGTCAATCATCAGAATGTTTACATCTGCTTCTTCGATCGCTTTGATTGTTCTCATTACTGAGTAGAACTCGATATTTTCTTTCACCTTAGTCTTCTTACGGAGACCCGCAGTGTCAATCAGCATAAACTCGTGGCCGAACTGATTGTAGTGAATGTGAATAGAATCGCGTGTTGTACCTGCTATAGGCGTAACGATGTTCCTGTCTTTGCCAATCAGGGCATTGATAAGAGATGACTTACCTACGTTAGGGCGACCTACGATGGTAAACTTAGGCAGTGTGCTCGCTTCTTCCTGTTCTTCCTGAAAGTGGCTTACCACCTCGTCTAGCAGTTCACCCGTCCCTGAACCGGTCATGGAGGAGATACAGTAGATATCACCAAGCCCAAGGCTGTAAAAAATATGCGATTCGTTGATCAATGCGTTATTGTCAACCTTGTTTGCTACTACCAGAACCGGCTTCTTGCTTCGGCGAAGTATATCTGCGATGCTGTCGTCCAGGTCGGTTATTCCGGTGGTTACATCCACCATGAAGAGAATCACTGTGGCCTCTTCGATTGCGATCATTACCTGTTCGCGGATTGCTGCCTCAAAGACATCCTCTGAATGTGCCACGTATCCGCCTGTATCTACTACTGTGAACGGTTTCCCGATCCATTCTGCCAATCCGTAATGGCGGTCTCTTGTCACGCCGCTCATATCATCAACAATTGCTTTTCGGGTTTCCGTCAGGCGATTGTATAAAGTTGATTTTCCAACGTTTGGACGTCCTACTATGGCTACTATATTGCTCATTATTATTTAAATTTCAGGTCCGTATTTCCGTTAACAGCCTGTTTGTGTGCTTGTAAAGATAAGCCATTTGCGGCTTAAGTGTTTTTTTTAATCTTCGTATCCGAATCTCTTCAGGTAATTCTTGCGGTTGCGCCAATCTGGAATTACCTTGACGAACATTTGCAAAAATACCTTCTTCTGGATAAATTCTTCAATGTCACGCCTTGCATAGGTTCCAACTTTTTTAAGCATCTCGCCGCCTTTTCCGATGAGGATGTTCTTTTGAGAATCGCGCTCCACCATGATTTCGATACTGATCCTGTCCATTTTTTCCTCCTCCTTGTACTCGGTGACGATCACCTCTGTGCTGTAAGGGATCTCTTGTGCGTAAAGGGTGAAAATCTTTTCTCTGATGATTTCAGATACAAAGAAGCGCTGATTTCTGTCTGTTAGCGTATCCTTATCGTAATAGGGAGGATGCTCGGGCAGATTCTGTATGATATAATCCATTACGCCGGCAACATTATGTTCATGAAGGGCGGAGACGGCGAAGATCGCGCTTGGATTCAATTCCTGTTTCCAATACTCAATTTTCGGGAATACATACTCCTGTTGCGATTTATCTATCTTGTTGATGATCACAGCTACCGGAGATTGGGTGTTCTTTAGCTTCTCTATAACGTCTGACTCATCGTGGCGCTCGTTGATATCTGTAACGAACAAAATGATGTCCGCATCCACCAACGAGTCGTTCACCGCACCCATCATGCTTTCCTGTAAGCCATATGCCGGTTTGATAACTCCGGGAGTATCCGAGAATACGATCTGGTAATCCGGTTCGTTGACGATTCCCAGAATCCGGTGTCTGGTGGTTTGAGCTTTGGGTGTAATGATAGACATCTTCTCCCCAACGAGGGCGTTCATCAATGTTGACTTCCCTGCATTGGGCTTCCCAATTATGCTTACAAATCCGGCTTTATGTGACATGAAATATTTTTTAAAAAAGATTTGGACTGCAAAGAAACGAAATATATCTTTGCAGTCCAATTCAAACAGTGCTGGAAGTTATTCTTCAAAGCTAAAACAGAATAAAAAGCTGTTGCTGATTGAAAAAAATAGTGCGGGGTGGAGCAGTTGGTAGCTCGTCGGGCTCATAACCCGAAGGTCATCAGTTCGAGTCTGGTCCCCGCTACCTGAAGTAAGCATAAAGATTTATCTTCTGCTTAACTTGAATGGTCCATTCGTCTAGGGGTTAGGACGCCAGATTTTCATTCTGGTAACAGGGGTTCGATTCCCCTATGGACTACAACACGTGAAGCTTGAAAAAGTGGATCAAAGTAAGGATGATCAGGGATGATTATCCGGACATAAAACAGTGCGGGGTGGAGCAGTTGGTAGCTCGTCGGGCTCATAACCCGAAGGTCATCAGTTCGAGTCTGGTCCCCGCTACCAAAGAAAGCATGGCAGGAATGTTAGTCGCTTTTAATGGCCCGCTCGTCTACCGGTTAGGACGCCAGATTTTCATTCTGGAAATAGGGGTTCGATTCCCCTGCGGGCTACTTGATGGGATAAGTTCAAATTAATGAACTTATCCCATTGCTAATCAGCCAATTGGGTATTATTTAATGATTTCATATTGGATCGGTTTAAAAGAGTAATTGTTCGATTGCTCTGCTGAGCAAGCAGTCAATCCTACAATGAGGTCCATTTTCGCCTCAAAAAGTACGTAATCTCCGGCTTTGCTTTTTGGTGGATCTACTGACAAAGTTCCATCAGCTGCAAATTGTACGTTCATAAATATGTTGAAGGCCATTGGAATATCATCCGGCTGTATTCCAAATTGCGAAAGATTGGTGTGTAGGTTTTCAAAACAGCTTGGATGGTAATGGGGATTGTTATAGAGAATTTCGAAGGTTTCCGGACTACAAGGTGCTAAGAGAAAATCGTTACGGCCATTAGTATCTTCTACGATTTCCATCATCTTACGACTTCTGTTGCTCCATAAATAATGTCCCTGTGTAATCAAGATGGTATTCTCAAAATCCAGTGTTTTGCCGGAGGAAATTTTTTCACGAATATCATCTGCGTTAAATAATACCATGTCACTTACCTGTTCACCTTGTGGATCAATTACTTTCAGCAGACTTCCTTTATTTAAGATAAAAGCTGCTCCTGTTTGCTTCTCTATAGTATATATCATGTTTTTAATGATGATGAAATGGGCATTTCCAGGTCGAGTCAACTTTCCTTCCACTGTACTGAGGAGCTTCTAAACCTTCACCATGATCGGTAAGCATCGGATTGATGCTACCATCGAAGGTGACTTCACGTTCCCGGATCGCCTTTTTCATTTTTTCATATAAGCCCAGTTCTCTTAGCTTTTCAAATTGCTGATGAAGATTAAATGCCATTGCCGCATGGCTGAATTTACGTGCTTTTCTACTAGCTTGCGGATGAAGGCCAACTACAAAAAAAGCAGAACCATTGAAGCTGAAGCTAAAGTCTGGGTCTTCAGGGCTCTTGCCTACTGCTTGATCCCAGTGCGAATCTCTATCCGCATCATGTAATTTCTGAAGTTGCATCCAAAGTTTTTGTTCAAAATCAACTTCAGAATCAATTTCATCATCAAAGACAGCGATCATCGTCATATAGTTGCTATCGGTTGATAAAGTCTCCTGGATATATCTTTTCAAATCTTCAGCTAAAAGAACGGTAGTATCAGTATCACCCATCTTGCCGTAAGTTCCCAATCGGTAATGGCTGGTGTGTAATGCTGATTTTGCTCCAACACAAGGGTAATCTATCGCGTCAATTCTCTGAATAAACTCTTGGTTGATGTCTCTTATTTTGTGTTCCGGATATTGTTCTGCCTCGTCTGGCCTGAAGTAGCTTTGCTGCTGTTCGCCTTTTTTCATAGTATTTGTTTCATTCTGTGAATGAAGTTTAGTAGATGTAGTAGCTTAACGGTGTGACGTCAATTTTGTTTAAAGCGGAGCACCCATGGCCTTTTCGGAACATGCTTGTTCAGTGAAGCCTACTTAGGTGAAGCTTTATAAAAAGTTAATGGATCTATCTCCATGGCTTAACACTGGCTCTCTACTTTTGCACCAAAGTAAGTGGATTACTTAACGCAACGAGCTGATTTTGGCAGCCATAGGAGGGTCGGGTCCTCCCGTTGCATCTGGACTGAACGTTCGATATATAAAATAGATAGCTAGCACCGGTTAAGCATATGAAAGTGATTTTGTCTTACATAGCTATTTTATTTCTGACCAGCTCTAGTCGGTCAGCCATAAAGGTTTCTCCTAAACCGGATATCCTCAACATGTCCGTCACCATGACGGTGCATGCTGCGGAGACGCTCGAAAGTGTTATTTTCAGGTTGGATAGTTTTACCGGACAGCGTATCGAGTTTAGTAACAAGGCTCTTCAAGGCTATAGGGCGAAAGCAGCAGATTATCAAAATATTCCGCTACGACAAATTTTGAAAGAACAACTTGCTGGAACGGACTTTAACTTTCATGTTGATAAAAAAAGGATCTGGTTAATTAAAGGAAAAACCAGCAATCAATAAAAATGTTATTTAATGATAGCCACGTTTATTTCATTAGTAATTAGTGAGTGAGAATAAGCGATGAACCAAATACCGATTCTTGAAACCGTTAAAGCTTTAAATAAATGGATACAAGAGAAGTTGCTGAAAAACTAGTTAGACTGTCTCGGGAAGACCGAAATGAGCAGGCTATCGACGAATTGTACGCCGAAAGCATCATTAGCAAAGAGCCTAAAGGATCCAATATGGAGTTTACGGAAGGCAAGGAGGCTGTAAAACAGAAGACTATCCGCTGGGAAGAAAGTTTGCAGGAACTTTTTAGTATTTCTATTTCTGATCCACTTGTAGCGGACGATCACTTTGCTGTTCTGATGGATATTGATGCTACATATAAAGGGCACGGAAGAAACAAAATGAGTGAAATTTGCGTGTACGAGGTTAAGAATGGAAAAATCATAGCCGAAGAGTTCTTTTACCGTATAAGTGGGTGATTAAGTCTGCAGCTTACTCTTCTGGCAAGTAAAAGCTTATGAAACCGGGCTAGTCTCACATCGATACAGTATTAGGTAATTAAACTTGTCCCTTACAAGCTATAATCACTAAATTCGTTATATTTTATAAGACACGCTGCGGTAACGAACCTAATTTTCAAACTTCCAATGTTTACTATTTTTTGCGATAGCTTTTGGCTGAAACGGCTTTTACTGGCCCTTTCGTTGTGCTTCAGTATGTCCGTACGGGGGAAGGGACCGAATTTCAATTTTAAGCACTATACCATAAACGAAGGACTTTCACAAAATACTGTTCTTTGTCTGCTTGAAGATAGAGACGGAGTGATCTGGATGGGAACAGCCGACGGACTGAATAAATTCGACGGTTATGATTTTACGCACTATAAGCACCAGTTCCGTAATCCAGGTGGCATATCAAACAATCAGATAAATGCACTATACGAGGATAAAAATGGCGATATCTGGGTGGGAACGGCAGACGGACTGAACGTTTTTAATAAGCGTACTGAAAAGTTTACCCGATTATCTACAACTGCACGGCGCACTGTAACATCAAACGACTTTATAACCTCGATATATGAAGACTCTAAGGGCCGTGTCTGGGTGACAAGTCAGGAAGGCTTGAAGCTTTATGATCCGGAAAAGAAAACATTCGGTAACTACGCGTATTCATTAAACCGCAGGGCCGACCGGGTGATGGAAGATTCGCACGGTATTTTATGGATAAGTGTTGATAAAGATTTAAGAAGATTTGATCCTGTAAAGAAACAGTATCTGCCTTTACCGGCGATTTTGGAAAGCGACTTGTTTTTGCGGAATTCCTTCGTGCGCGTAATTACAAGAGACGAGGAGAATAAGATATGGATAGGAACGGAAACAGCAGGGCTATTTGTTTATGATGAAAGAACGAATACGCTGGAGCATTTCAGAAGCGACAAAGCTGACCCGGCCAGCCTGCCGGCAGACATTGTTCGCGAAGTGTTCTTTACTGAAGAAAACAAGGTGTGGATCGGCACCCGTGACGGCTTGAGCGTGTATAACAGGCAAACGAAAAAATTTACAAACTATAAGAATGACAGATTTGATCCCAATTCGCTCAGCCAGAATTCGATAAGAGACATTTTGCAGGACAGGGCGGGAAATATCTGGCTGGCCACTTTCAGCGGGGGAGTAAATCTCGTGATGGCGGGTAACGGCGTGTTTAATTACCTCGGTGCAAGTACGCCCAACAAGGAAGGCTTAAGCTACGGAATGGTAAGCTCGATCGCCGACGCGCCAGATGGTGCGTTATGGATCGGTACAGAAGGGGGAGGGTTGAACTATTGGAGTCGCGAACGCTCAGGCTTTAAAAGTTTCGCATTACCACAGATCAGCTCGAATATCGGTGCCAATACGATCAAATGTATCTATTCTGAAAACGGAAACCTGTGGCTAGGAACGGTAAACGGTTTGTATTTCATGGACACTGCTACAGGCAAGCTCCGGAAAGTTCCGCTTCCGGTTCAGAACAGGGAAATTGTTTCGATAGTCAGAATTAAAGATGAATTGTGGCTGGCGACAAATGGGTCCGGTTTGGTTTCGTTGAACAAAAACGGCAAAACAAGAACCTTTACGATAAATGCCGGCGACGGAAATAGCCTTACGAGGAATAACGTTTTTAAGTTGTTGAAAGACGATGCTGATCATTTGTGGGTAGCCACAAATAAGGGGCTTAATTACTTTGACGGGAAAAAATTCATTCAATACCATGTAGACGAAAGCAATGCCTACAGCTTAAATAACAGCGCGATTTCCACCCTATTTATAGATTCCAGAAAGCGGATCTGGATAGGCACCAGAGGCGGAGGATTAAACCTATTTGATAAAGCTACAAACAGGTTTTATGTGGTAGACCATACTTACGGTCTTGCTAACGATGCTATTCAGTCAATCGAAGAAGACAGGAAAGGTAATTTATGGGTAAGTACCAATAAAGGCTTGTCGAGGATCACGATCAACGGTCGCCCTCCGTTTAGTAAACGGTCTGTATCCGTTTTAAACTACTTCCTGGAAGATGGTCTGCAAAGCAATCAATTCATGCCTAACGCAAGTTATAAGAATGAAAAAGGCGAGTTGTTTTTCGGGGGAATAAACGGATTAACGTATTTCCATCCGGAAAATGTCGCGAGCAACAGATACAAACCGCCTGTTATACTAACGGAGTTTTTGATTAGGAATACGCCTGTAGTAACGTACGGAGGTGACTCACCTTTAAAGAGAGCAATCAACGAAACAAAGGAGATAACACTTAAGTACGACCAGGTCTTTATATCCTTCAAATTTGCCGCGCTTAACTATATAAATCCGGGTAAGAATCAATACGCATACAAGCTTGAAGGTCTGAAACGCGACGAGGACTGGCATTATGTAGATAACCAGCGTATTGCTACTTATACGAATCTGGCTGCGGGAACATATATTTTTAAAGTAAAGGCGAGTAATAACGATGGTCTTTGGAACGAGTCGGCTAAAACTCTTAAAATAATTGTTTTGCCACCCTGGTGGAAGACCTGGTGGGCGTATCTCCTGTATGCCGCGATTATTGCTACTATACTCTATTTCTATTATTACTATTCGCTAAAAACGGCCAAACTTAAAAATCAGCTGACCTATGAGCACTTGATCCGGGAGAAAGACAATGAGCTTTATCAGCGGAAGCTTAATTTCTTTACTAATATCTCGCACGAGATTAAAACGCCTCTCACGCTCATCCTGGCACCTTTAGAAAAGCTACTAAATCTTAATGAGGGAAATAACCGCGTGCAGCATCAGTTGCAGTTAATGAAAGGCAATGGCGAGCGGTTAATGCAACTTATACATCAGCTCCTTGATTTTCGGAAGTTTGATAGCGGGAATATGGATTTGCGAGCAGCAGAAGGCAACCTGGTTAGATTCAGCAAAGAAGTAGTGGCAGCTTTTGACGGTTACGCTGATCATTTGGATGTAAGAATCCGTGTGGAAGCTGAAAAAAGAAGCGTTAAAGTATGGTTTGACCGCGATAAGTTCGAAAAGATACTTTATAATTTACTTTCCAACTCCCTGAAATTTACTAAGCCCGGAGGAGTGATCACTGTCAGAATTAAACAAACCGAAGCAAACGATCAGCATAAGGAATTTGCGATAGTTGAGGTGGAAGACAATGGCACAGGAATATCTCCTGAAAATATAGAACATATCTTCGAACCGTTTAAGCACTATGATGAGGATGGAGCGAATTTGCAGGGATCGGGTCTGGGGCTTGCTTTTACTAAGGTGCTTGTGGAACTCCATCATGGAGAAATTTCGGTCAGCAGTACGCAGTCTACCGATTCGCGAGAGGGAAGAACCTGTTTCATTGTTAAAATTCCGCTTGGGCGCGAGCACTTTGATGAGAAAGAACTTGCGCGTGATTATCCCGACAGTGAAGCTATTGATGGTTATCTGGATACTAAGGAATCAGGGGTTACGGGGGAGCTCCTGGAAAAGCGTACGATGGCTGTTCTGTCAAATATGGATGCCAGGCCTCTTATGTTGATCGTGGAAGATAACAAGGATGTAATGAGCTTCTTAAAGGAGCATTTCGAAGAGAAGTTTAACGTTGAAATGGCCTTTGACGGACGGGAAGGTGTTGATAAAGCGATACTGACTTCACCGGATATCATTATCAGCGATGTGATGATGCCGGTAATGAGTGGAACGATATTGTGCAATACTTTAAAGACGGATAACCGAACCAGTCATATACCGATCATATTGTTGACTGCCCGGAGTCAGACTGCTAATACACTGGAGGGTTTGGAGACCGGAGCTGATGACTATATCACCAAGCCGTTTAATATTAGTATTGTGGAAGTGAAAGTCTGGAACTTATTGGAGCAGCGCCGTGTGATGCGGGAGCGTTATAAAAAGGAGATTACCCTTCAACCGCGAAATCTGGCGATTACGTCGCCGGATGAGGTGTTCCTATCAAAAGTGATGGCTTATATAGAGGCAAATATCGCGGAGCCGGGGTTAAACGTAGAGGACCTGGCGAAGGAGGTTTATATGAGTCGTACAACATTGTACCGGAAGATTAAAGCACTTACCAATCAGACTACTGTAGAATTTATCCGAACGGTCCGGTTGAAACGGGCAGCGCAGCTGTTAAATGGCAGCAATTATAGTGTTAGTGAAATAGCTTATATGACCGGCTTTACGGACATTGACTATTTTAGAAAGTGCTTCAAAGAGCAGTATAAAAAGACGCCTACGGAATATTTAAACGAAGATAGAAGCGGTGCGTAGTTTAGAGTCTGTAAATAGAAAACCCGCTTTCGCGGGCTTCCTATTTACAGACTCTAAACAAAAAAGATTAAGGAGTTTGCTCCAGGATGTTGGTTTCTCTAATAGCCCGGGTTCTGCACAAAGCTTGGGTTGGTATCCATTTCGGTCTGACGAATAGGAAACCAATAGTTTTGTTCATTAAAAACGTGTTGTCCGTTTGTGGCTATGGGTTCTTCGTTATATTGGTAGGTGTCTGTGGCTTTTACCACATCCGGCGCTCCCGATTTAGTTATCTTCATGGCAGTCATCAATACATTTTGATTCTTTATAGCGGTTTTTGTGCGGCGTACGTCATAATAGCGATGGCTTTCGAACGCAAACTCGACTTGCCGTTCATTTAAGATCACCTCCCGCATCTTTTCTTTGCTCATGCCAGGTTCCAAACCATACATGCCGTCGCTTCCCGCTCTTATTCCTGCTCTCTTACGGATTCTTTTCAATACGTCATACGCAACAGAGATATCTCCGATCTCATTTTTGGCTTCGGCGTAATTCATTAATACCTCCGCATAGCGAATCAACGGCCATACGCGTTGAAAGCTTCCTGAATTACTGTTTACGGTCGAATCCATCATTTTTCTCCAATAGTAACCTGTAAACCATGCGCTATTGTTAATTCCGTCAGTTGGAGCCCCGTTATACGTATATATAGGTTTCTGGCTGGATCCGGAACTCGCTCTCCAGGGTGTGCCGTTGAATATCACTGTATAGTGTAATCTTGGGTCTCTGTTCTGGTATGGTTTGGCCGGATCATATGTTGGATCTTCAGAGGTCGGTTTTCCGTTTATGGTGCCGAATGCTTTTACCAGATTATGCGAAGGCGCCGATTCTGTTCGTGAGGTTCCGGTTGATTGAGGTAAAAATCTACTTTCAAGTCGTTTATTTCCGCCGGTGACGCGCATGCCCGGTAGAAGAAACTCTTCTTTAAGTGGGTTTCCGTCTGCATCTGTACCTATCGCCCGCCTGCGGGTATAGATTTCCGCGAAGCCATAGCCCGGGGCGGCCTTGGTACTACTGCCGCTACCGATCGTATGTTTAACATGGAGCCCGTATCCGTAGGCATCGGCCTGATCAAGGGCTTCTTTTGAAGCATCTGCTGCATCTCTCCACCTCTGTTCACTATAGGATTGATAACCGGCTACTGCTCTTTGCTCTGGAGAGGTACCTATATTTCCGCCATTGGTGAGCGGACTAGCAGCACAAAGCAGCACTCGCGATTTGAGAGCTTTTGCTGCTACGCTTGTGATACGGCCGTAATTCTGAGAGTTTTGTGAGGCAACCAGATCGTTCTCTATAGCGCTCAGTTCACTCACAATATAGTTTATGCAATCTTCGTAAGAGCCTCTTGGCGTGTCAAAGATGTCAGTGGCTTCCAGTATTCTATCGCCTACTAAGGGCACGCCACCAAATCCCTTAACCAGCAGGTGGTAGTACCAGGCTCTGAGGAATCGAGCCTCGGCTTTGGAACTTTTCTTCAGGCTTTCTGAAAAAGGAGAGCTATCCACATTGGCCAGAAATATGTTCGCGGCTCTTATATTAGAATAGGATTTTTCCCATGTGGTTTGATACGGGTGATTCCCCTGACCATTAGCCGGACTTAGTGCTCCTAGAGCGAGAACCGTGTTGGGTTGATTTAGCCCTCCCAAGCGGTGATTACTTTCATCTGTGGCATCCGCAAGGCTGACAGAAATGGAATAATGGCGCTCAATGGAGAAATCGAGCGCAATGTCTGAATAGATCCCGAACAAGAAGTCGCTTGTGCGGGCACTATCCGCAAATGTAGTTTCCAGATTAAGATCTGTATTGGGCTTTGCATCCAGGATGTCCTGCTTTTTGCAGGAATATGCCTGTAGCAGTATGATAAAGAGTATTAATACCTTAACTGAATTTTTCATATTGTATTGGTTATACGAATGTTATATTGTGCACTGTGGCTTAAAATGCAACTTGAACTCCCAGATTGTAAATCTTCTGCTGAGGATAAAAATCCTCTCCTGTTGATCTCGCCTGATTTTCAGGGTCTATATCATAGATGTTCTTTTCTTTCAAACTCCATGTCAGCAGATTATAGCCGTTAACATATATCCTCGCGGATCCAAGTCCTACTTTTCCAACAAGCTCTTTCGGAAGCGAGTATGCGATTTCTGCTGTCTTAATCCGCAGATAGTCGCTCCGTCTGGACCAGAAAGTGGAGATATTGCTTAGCGTAGTAAGTGAGCTTATATTGGCAACGGTACTTAACCTTGGGAAACTTGGATTAACAGAATTTTCGGGTGTCCAGGCATCTTTATGGATTTCTCTGAAATTGTTTGACATTACTACAACCGACTCGTTACGTGCACTTAGTGAGAAGTTCAGGGCACTTTGAGCGGTAATGCTGAAACTGAAGTTCTTATAATTTGCACCTAAGGTTAAACCGAGGATAGTGTTGGGGAGATTCGCGTAAGGCATTACCGACATATCGTCGGCATTTATTATTCCATCACCGTTAAGGTCACTATATTTTAAGTCTCCGGCAAAGACTTGTCCCGTTGACGGTTTCGCAATTTCAACGTCTGCGATATCGGCCTCTGTGTAGAAGCCCAGAAACTCATATCCTAGTTCACTGCCTATTGACTGTCCCGTTAGCGTCTTCCATGGATAAGCCTTCAGGGGCTCATCGAAAAATACGCGTTTGTTTTTGGAGACTGAAATATTTCCGCTCACATTATAATTCAAATCGTTAACTCTGCCATTGTACGTTACCTGGGTCTCAAATCCGCGATTCCTTACCTTTCCGATGTTAGCGGGCGGGAGCTGGGAGCTGATTCCTGAAGCTGCAGAAACTTGTCTTTCTTGCAGAATATCGTAGCGGTATCTGCTGTACACATCAGCAACGACGTTCAATGAACCTTTAAACATCCTTAGTTCGAGGCCGATATTGCTTTGTATTTCCTTTTCCCAGGTAACGATGTTTCCCAATGTACTTTCACGAATTCCGTTAATCGCTGTTGGTGTATCACCAAGGCTGTAGTTCCAGGTACTTTCTCCCGTTCCGGTTGCCGAGCGGTCATAGGTAGGAAGATAGACATAGTCAAAACCTCCGCTTAAGTTATCGCTTCCGGTTAAACCGTAAGAACCTCTGATTTTAAGCAGGTCGACAAATTTGATATTGTCTTTAAAGAAGGGTTCTTCTGAGATGTTCCATCCTGCCGAGATAGCCGGGAACAGGGAATAACGCTCTGCCTGAGAGAACTTGCTCGTTCCGTTATAACCTGCATTTAGTTCTAGCAGGTATTTGCTCTTGTAGTCATATCCCAAGCGGAATGTATATCCTTCAAACACGTCGGGAACGTCAGCTCCTGATATATCGTTCAGGTAATTGTACAGTACAAGAGCGTATATGCGGTGTTTGCTGCCGAAGGTACGGTCGTAATTCAAGGAAGCCTGCCAGTTCAATTTACGTGTACCGGCGTTATTAGAATTGCTGAGGTTAGGCAGTGTTGTGCGGTAGATATTGGTGTTCAGAATAGTGTATGAACCTGTTTGGGAATCGTAAGAGTAGGCTGGAAAATCGCTGCCATCTGTTCCATTTCTGGTAAGGCTGCGTGTGAAGCCGCCGTAACCGTTATAGCCAACCACACCCTTTGCAGAAAGGCCCTGGGTTATGAAATCCAGCTTCTGGGTTGCCCTGAAGTTAGCTGTTAGATCGTTTCTAAACTCGCGCACATAACCGTATTCCGTTAAACGCCCGACAATGTTGTTTAAGGTATTCCCAGGGTTTATTCCATAGCTGCCATCAGGGTTGTAAATCGGATAAGCCCATGGAGCCAGCTGGTTCATATCACTTATTTCAAAGAAGACGTTGTCGTGATTGGCTCTTCCGCGATTGTTCGGAGAATTGCGTTCAGAAAAATTGCCCGAAAGATCCAGGTTTAACGTTAGTGTCTTGCTGGGCTGCACGTCAAGGTTTGACCGGAAATTGTAGCGTTTATAATAGTAATTGCTATTCATTCCCGAGTTCTGAGAAAAGTCTTTTATAAGACCGTCTTGTCCTAAGTAGCCTGCGGAGATAAAGTATTTTGCTTTTTCCATACCACCCTGCACATTAATATTATTTCTGGTTTGCAGACTGAAAGGCTTGATCAGTTCGTCTGTCCAGTCAACATTCGGATATCTGTATGGATCAGTTCCGTTTTTAAAAGCTTCGAGGGCTTCATCAGAAAACGCTGTTCTTGATGGTGCTATTCCTAAAGCTATATCATTGTTTACCGCCTGATTGAACAGGAGTGCGGACTCGTAGGAATCGAGATACTCCGGTACATAGCTAGGCTGCTGCAGGCTGTTTTCAGAGCGTACTGTGATCTGAGCTTTGCCGGTTTTACCTCTTCTTGTTGTGATCACAATGACGCCGTTAGCTCCTCTTATACCATAAACCGCAGTAGTAGAGGCATCTTTCAACACGGTAAAGGTTTCAATCTGATCGGGATCGATGTCGGCAATGTTTCCTGCATATTCCAAGTCGTCTACAATAACTAGTGGTGCCCCATTACCGTTAGTGGTGCTTAAGCCACGTACCAGTATTTGGGCGCCATCGCCACCGGGGCGGCCTGATTGCTGTTGCGTAATTACTCCTGGTACGCGTCCGATAAGCGAGTTTTGCAAGCTTGCAGAAGGACTTTGTCTTAGATTGTCTCCTGAGATTGAACTTACCGCACCTGTATTGGTTATTCTCTTTTGCGTGCCATAACCGATGACGATCACCTCCTCTAAGCCCTTAGCGTCTGGCATCATGGTCAGATTGATCACAGAGCGGCCTGCTACGTTCACTTCCTGTGACAGATAGCCTATGTAAGAAAATGAAAGGGCTCCCGGACTTTTGTCTAATACCAGTCTGTATTTTCCTTCCAGGTTAGTTACGGTTCCGCGGGAGGGCGAGTCTTTTTGGTATACAGAAACGCCAGGAAGCGGCCCATCGCTATCTACTATTGTACCTGTTATGACATGCTGCTGGGCCCAGGAAAGGCTACAGATAAGCAGAAAGCATGCAGTTATTAAATATTTTCTCATAATATGACAATTACCAGCCTGAATTTTGAACAAGGTTTGAGTTTTTTAGAATTTCACTATCTGGAATAGGATAGAAGTACATCTTCGGATCGACGAAAGCAATATCTGCGACTTGTACCTTCTCGAAAGAAAGGCTACCACCTGCAGCTTTCGTGATTTTCATTCCGGCGAGTGGCTGATTCAGTACTTCATCAGCGAGTTTCCAACGTCTCAGATCCCAGAAGCGGTGTTCTTCGAAGGCTAGTTCCAGGCGTCGTTCGTTACGGATCACCTGACGCATTTCTTCTTTGGTCATTATGTTTTTCAGCCCGTGAGAGTAACCGGCCTGGCTTCCTCTGGCTATCCCGGCTCTCAGTCTCAAATCGTATAATACCTGATAGATCGAGGCATCGGGAGCATCCAGATACTCATTTTTAGCTTCGGCATAGCTCAGCAACATGTCGGCATAGCGGAAGATTGGATAGTTATGGGGACTGTTGCCGTACTGTGAAGATGCTTCGAAGTTCCCAAGGAATTTACGGAGGTAATAGCCTGTATTTGTTTGTCGGGTTGTATTATTGGGTTTGTCCTTACCGCCTTCAAACGTTTCTATAGGTAGCTTAAGCCATTCAGCGCCATTAAAAAGTACGGTTTGAGCTAAGCGGGGATCGCGGTTTGAATAAGGATCCTGTTCGTTATAAAGGGAAGCTGACTCTGAAATTGGACGTCCGTTTGCGCCAGGGAAAGCATCAACCAGATTCTGCGTTGGGTTGGTTCGTCCACTTGCGAGGTTAGGGTTGCTATATCCAACCGGTCCGTTATCTGTTTCAAGATCTTTGTTGTCGGCACCCAAGTGAGCCAGTATCACTTCAGAATTCCTTCTGTTCAGAAATACCTGATTTGCTTTAAAATTAGCCGCAGATAATAAAGAAAACTTGCCTGCTGCTCCTGAGATCAGGTCATTGGCAGCTACGGCGGCCCTATTCCAGCGTTCTTTGTCGAAAGAAGCGTAACCCTGCAACAGCTGTTGTGCCGGCGAACTTCCGGTGTTTCCACCGTTATAAAGAGGGCTCGCCGCATAAAGCAGCGTTCTTGACTTTAATGCCAGAACAGCACCGTTAGAAATCCGGCCGTAGTCAGTGGAAGGGAGAGGGTCCTTTTGAACGGCATCTCTGATGGCGTCGCATTCGGCCACGATGTAATTGACGCATTCTTCAAAAGAACTGCGACTAAAGTTTTTCGGATTGTCGGGGCTTAATACTTCATCTGCTATTAAGGGGATTCCGCCATAGCGCTTAAGTAGTTCGAAGTAAAACATTGCTCTCAGGAAACGAGCTTCAGCCTTCCATGTATTCTTTATAGCATCGCTTACGGGCACTATATCAATTTTGTTGAGAAACAAATTTGCTTTTCTTATGCTCTCATAGTTTTTACTCCAGGCATCATCCGGATTATTGGACACGCTCAAAGAGCCCTTAATTATGGCGTCTATCTCAGTGCCGGCTTGTGATGGTATGGCATCATCGGTTGCTGCATCAAGAAAATTACCGTCGATCCGGTTAAAACCATCAGGTAGCACAGAGTAAATGTCGTTCAGATACATCTCGGCGTACTTACCATTCTTATCTGATGGGTCAAAAACATAGTCCTCGGTTATCCTTTCGAGCGGGCCATCTTCTGGCTTTGAGCAACCTGTAAAACCGATTGCCAGGGTTACTGCGATATATGCGATGTACAAATTCTTCATCTTCATCACTCTAAAATTTAACATTGATGCCTGCATTGATCATTTTCTGAATAGGGTAAGAATTGTTGTAATTCTCTGGGTCTGTGTTGTCTAATCCGCTAAACGTCAGGAGATTTGTTCCGTTTATGAAGAACCGGGTTTCGGCGAGCTTGACTTTCTTAACCAAAGATGCCGGCAGGGTATACCCAAGCTCTACGCTTCTTAGGCGCAGGTAGTTGCCGGATTTGATCCAGTAGGTAGAAGCAACGTTGTTGTTCAGGTTTCCGCCAGCGGATAGCCTTGGGTAAGTTGCGGTAGCAGCTGTTTCGGGAGTCCATCTGTTTAAATGATGCTCGAACGCTTGCCCCTGCAGTCCCTGGAATTCCCATACTGCCGAGCCGTTAAGGTATATATCGCGGTTGTGTACACCTTGTAGCAGTGCCGAGAAATCTAAACCTTTCCAGTTTAGACCTAAATTAAGGCCATAGTACGTCAATGGCTTTGTTGTAGTGATAGCGGTTTGGTCGTTAACGTCGATAACTCCATCTTCGTTCAAATCACGGTATCTGATATCGCCCGGGCGGATGCCTGCAGCAGCGGTTGTAGCGCTGTTGTCTATCTCCGCCTGATTCTGGTATAAGCCGTCGGCAATATATCCGAAATGTTGTCCTACCGGCATCCCGGTTCTCTGCTGATAGCTATATCTTCGAAAAACTTCGTCCTGAAAGACCACATCTGATTGCAGAATGGAAAGGTTAGGTGCTAAGAAATAAGTAAGCTCTCCTTTCTTATTGCTGTAGGTAAGATCAAATTCGAACCCTTTGTAGCGGCTTATGCCAATATTCTGATCAGCGAAATCAATACCGTTGATGGCGCTATTATTCCCTATACTTTGTAGAAGGTCGAAATACTTATCGTTAAAGTAATCGACGCTTAGAGAGACTTTGTTTTTTAGTAAAGAAGCGTCTAATCCGATATTGAATTTGTCTGCTTTTTCCCAGGTTAGGTAAGGGTTTGCGAGGGTATTCAGGGCCACACCATCCACTGAATTGTGGGTGTCTCCGAAGCTATAGCCACCTGTTGAATTGTAATACTGATTGTAGATATAATCAGTTGCAGTAAAGTTACCTACCCGCCCATAAGTTGTTCTTAGTTTAAGATTGTTCAACCAGCTTGCGTCTCTTAGGAAATCTTCTTTGCTTATGTTCCAGCCTAAGCCAACAGCAGGGAAGAAGCCAAAGCCTTCGCCTGATGGATACCTCTCTTTTGTGCCGTTATAGGAAAATGCCACTTCTGCCAGATACTTTTCATCATAGTTGTATGACCCCTTTCCGGAGACCCCGCGAACGTTATAAGGCAGGTCCCGGTTAATATGACGAAAGTCGTTGTTAAACAAGAGCTGGGCTGCGAGATTATTTTTGCCGATACTCTTATCGTATCCAAGAGCAGCTTCCAAATAGAAGACGCGATTCTGTGAGGTTGTTGAGACTGAATTAGCCTGGTCGCCGGGATTATTGAAAGGGAAGTAATTGATCGTTCCGCTGGCATCGATATCTTCTCTGAAAAGCGGAACGGATTTGCTTCTGTTAAAGCTCTGTACCAGATAGCTATTAATGGTCGCCGAGGTTTTTATCCATAAGCCTTCAGCGATAGCATCCAACTTTCCTTTCAGGGCAAGGTCTATCCGGAAGTCTCTGGTTAATCCAGGCCGGTAGCCGGAGCTATTTGTTTGGGCGTAAACATTTGAGCGGTAATTCTGACTGGCTCCATAGGACCCGTCAGCGTTAAAAATGGGATAAGCGTTTGCCGGGGTGTTAATGATGTTTTCGTACAGGGTTGCTGTCGTTGCTCCCGGCTCGTTTGAGTCTTGCAACCGGCCTATCAAACCCAATGTTGTAGTGATGTTTTTTGATAAATCAACAGATACGTTTGAGCGCAGGATATACCTCTTGTAAGCTGAATTGGTATTGTAGACATTTTCATTGGTGGTTTTAAACATCCCGGGCTGATTGAGATAATCCATACTTACATAATATTTTGCTGTAGAGCTTCCACCGGACATCTCCAGATTGTAGCGGTTATAGGCAGATTGTTTCTTCAATGCTTCTTTCTTCCAGTCAACATTAGCGTAGCGAATGGAATTGCTACCTGTACGGTAAGCTTCCAATGCCTCCGGTGTGTAGAATGCCGGTCTGCCGTCATTGGCCAGGGCCTCGTTGTACAATAGCGAATAATGATATGCGTCTAATGGATCCGGGAGATATGTCGGCTGAGAAATACCTGCAAAAGCGGTAAAAGATATTCTTTGTGCGCCGGCATGTCCTTTCTTCGAGGTAATCAATATGGCACCATTCGCACCTCTGATGCCTAGCATAGCAGTAGCGAGGGCGTCTTTCAGCACTGTTACAGATTCTACCTGTTCAGGATTAATGGAAGAAAAACTCTGGGGCACTCCGTCTAACAAAACCAGCGGTGTTTGGCCTCTTAGTGATAACGTAAAGCCGTCATTACCGGGCTCGCCTGAAGATTGGCTGGTTAGCAGACCCGCTAGTCTCCCGGTAAAGGTTCCATACAGAGGTGACACGATCGTTTTCCGTAGATCCTCTGTATAGATTTCGGAAACAGCGGCTACATTTGTTGATCTGGGCTGTTTTGAATATAGAACATTAAATGCGCCGCGTCCCAGGTTGGTTGTGTCTGCGATCTTTCCCGGTAGCTTCAAACTATCTTCCTGAGGAGTCATTTGAGAAGCCACACTGCTTCTTGCGAAACCTGCCGATACAGTTAATAGCAAGCAAAGTGTTGCTATATGAACTTCGCGCAAGAGTTGCTTACGTACAATTATTCCCATCTTATTTCTGTTTAGTTTATTTCGGGTGGTTAGTTGAGTTTGATCCACTTTAAATCGTCGAAGTAAATATATCCTTCGGTCGCAGACTGCCAGTCGGGAGTACTTCCTCCTCTAAATGTTGAGAAGCTTAACTTGTTGATCAATCGTTTAGAGTCGTTTGTTGTCCAGCGGATGGCTTTGTCCAGAACGGTGTTACCGTCGACTGAGAATTTTACTCTGCCATCGGTATTGCTTGCGGTGTTGCTTTTAACATAGATTTTTATGGTATACCAAACGCCTTTTTCAACACTTCCGGTTGAAGGATAAGCGGAGTTAAAGCCTGAACCGCAATCATCGGGCATATCTTTATAATAGAGATACGGTTTAAATTTTACGTCTCCGTTGCCGGATGTGTACCACATCATACGGGCGCTTCCGCCGTTTCCATCGTCTGCTTTATCGCAGCCGGTATTGCCCTCGCCAATCCTGAATCCGAAACCTATCTTCCCTCCCTTGCTCCAATCAAACTGGCTGTGGAATCTGGCTTTAAACTCTACCTCGTACTCGCTTCCTTCCTCGAGGTTTATGTTGGCGACTATTCCTCCGGCAGATGAGAGCGCATTCTTTTCAAGTTTCACTCTCAGCGTTTTGCCGGAAATGATTGTGCGTTGCTCTTTCCATCCGGTAAGGGTTCCAAAGTCTGCTGCGGCATTTGCATTGGTATATGTCTGGTCGGCATAGGCGTCCCAATTGAGACTGTGTACGACAGGGGAAGCCTTTGGTGAGTTCGGTTGTTGTCCGCCTGTGGTATCAGCTTCCGCGACTGTCGGGGGCGCAATTTCATCAGTCTTGCAAGAAGACATTACCGCTATCAACAAAAGAACGGAGCAGATATTCCTGATATTAGATTTATTCATGTTTATAGGTTATAATGGTTATTGTGCTCTACATCTTCTTTTTAACCTGAATGCCATTTAATATTGCTTCCGCTTTAATAGCTTTAAAGTCAATGGTTATACCTTCGTTATTATTGACACTCACGTTGAATTTGGATGAAACCGCACACTCAGGTATCAGCTCCTCTGTATTGCTCACGTCCGATAGCGTTTTCTTACCATTAATGGTTACATCGAATACACGTTCGATGAAATCGTCTGCGTTGTCTTTGTCGTTACCCAGGTTGTAGGCCAGCGCTTCCTTCTTTATAGCTGACATGAGTTCAGCAAAGTGAAGCGTGACTTCGTAATCTCCATTAGGGACATCCAGCTTAAATTGCTCTATCCCGGTTCTTTGAGTAGCATAGACCGGATCAAGCTCGGTTCCCAGAATATTCTTGTCTGAACCGTAGCTATGGCGTGTGGTGTTTTCCATACTGAAGGGTTTACCTCCAGTATATCCCCAGCTTCCTGGTGTATATTCTTGTTCGGGTATCCAAACCTGATCGGTAAGCTCATCGAAGAAGAAACGCTTGTCGCCCAGACTTACATTAAGCTCGTTAAAGGGGAGTTCTTTGCTTTTCAGATTTTGAGAAAGCAGCCTGAATTTAATATCCGCCTGATCTGTGATCTCACCACCGCTCGATGTTGCGGATGCAGTCAGACGATTAAGTCCGTTAATAAAGGGAACTACGAAACGGGCGATGCCCTGCTCTGTCTGTGAAGTGGCGATCGGCTTTCCGTTTAATTTGAGTGTTACATCTTTTTGATTGCTGAATACCAGGACAGGCTGACTACAAAAGAGCTTATTTTCCGATTCAATAAAGCCAGTACGGGTTGTCCACTCCTTGCTTCCTATTTGAATAAAAGGCGTTGTCAGTAGATTTGCCTGATAGAAGCGGTACCCATCTTTAGGTTTTCGATCGTGTGTTAAGATACCTTTAGCATTTACATGGGGAGTGGATTCACCGCGCTGTTCTGAACTGAATTCAGCCAGATTCCAGATCATGGCCGCAGCAACGAATGGCCGCTCCATCATTTGCCGGAGATATGACTCGTGATATTTGCCCGTATATTCAACGGTTTTATCGAAACGTACCGGACTGAAACTATGCAGCCGGCTATCAGCATCGGCACCATATTCAGTAACTAGTAAAGGCTTATCGGGAAGTTCTCTGTGATGCTTGTCCAGATAGTCTCCGAAGCCCTCCAATGTTCTGGAATACCAGCCCAGGTAAAGGTTCCAGCCAACCAGCATAGGTATGGTTGTGAGCTGTACTTTATGATATAATTCGAATGCGCCGTGGTTTGGAATCATTGTATAGCGGTAGGGATCCTCTTTACGTGTGAGATCTTCAAGCTGTTGCGCAAGCATGGTCACCTTTTTGAAATACGCTTCCTGTTGAGCCGAACCCTTTTCATAGGGTGGTCTCAGCAGCACTTCGTTCATATAAGCCCAGATAATCAGACTCGGGTGATTGAAGTTTTGTCTTATCATTTCCCGCTGTATATTCAAGGCATTGGTAGCGTACTCCTGAGTTTCTGTGATGTGGTTTCCGGACGGGGTTTCTACTGCTGCGAGTATCCCGAGACGATCGCAGGCCTCAAGAACAGCCGGGTCTTGCGGGTAATGGGCGATGCGGAGGAAGTTTCCTCCCATTTCTTTGAGTAGCTCCACATCCCGGACATGCATTGCGTCGGTCAGGGCATTACCCATCCCTTTGAAGTCCTGGTGGCGGCTCGCACCAACAAGCTTTACATGTTTGCCATTTAGGAAAAAGCCCTTTGCCGGATCAAACTTAAAGTATCTGAACCCTAATGGATTAGCGGCCTGGTCGAGAATAGTGGTTTTACCTGCTTCTGTAATAGTAGAGACTACGCGGTACAGATATGGATATTCAATGGACCAAAGGCGGTGACCTTTAATAGCCTTTAAGTCTTGTTTGAAGCTGATCTTTTGTCCGGCCCCTGCTTTATATGACCTTTTTAGTTCTCTGAACAGTTTGCCTTCTGCGTCAAATATTTTGTGGCTCACTATAACGTTTTTTGTGGCCAGGGATTTGTTTACAAATGAACCGGTTATGTTAAGCTCTGCGGTATCGTCTGAAACGTGTGGAGTGGTAATGAAGATTCCGCTGGTCGCATGATTATCCGCTTCAAAGTGTATCTTATCAAATGCTTTCAGATAGACGTCGCGGTAAATCCCTCCGAAGAAGGTATAGTCACCTGACAGAGGAGGGATGTCGGCGTTATGACTGTTATTCACCCTGATCACCACCTGATTTGCGGTATTTCCGGAATTTGAGAAATTCAGATGCTTGCTGATTGGGAACGAGAAGAATGTGTAGCTGCCTGTATGTTGACCTACGCGGCTTCCGTTTACAAAAACTTCAGCGACCTGAGCTGCACCTTCGAAATAAATATATACTTCTTTTTTCTTCCAGTCAGCTGGGAGGTGAATTGTTTTTTTGTACCAGGCATCACCACGATAATAGCCCGGCTCGTCGTCTGAGGCATCAAGTGTGTTCCAGGTGTGAGGTAAGGAGATTCCACTCCAGCCAGCCGGGGTTTTTGTGGTGTCGCCTTTTTTGAAAAGCCAGTTACTGTTAATAGATTTCGAAGTTCTTTCCTGGGCCTGCAACCCAGAGGCCAAAAGGAAGCTTATTAGTAAATAGTAGATCAGATTCACTCTCATATCAGGCGAAGAAATATAGGTTAGTACTTGATTCATTCAGCGGATACTTCAACAGAATGAATTCAAAAGTACCTTTCCTACATGCAGTTAATCAGGGATGTTTCTTCCATTCTTACCTGATAATTGATGCAAGGCCGGGAGTGAATTCATGGGGTGTTCCGTTTAACGATCAGTAAATCATTGCCATATCCGGGGATGTCTCCTGTATCAAATGGCGGGTGTTTATGAAGGATTATTCCGGATTAACCAAAGTCCGAAAATCTATTTTTGTGGTTATAGTTATTACCTGAGCATTCTAAATGCTATAAACCGAGCTGAACTAATAGTGGTTAGTTGAACGCCCCGGGCGTAGGCTTAAAAGAGAATTTATCCAATTGTAACTTCCTTCAATTACACAAAAATGAAAAGAAGAATACTACTGTTTTTTTTAGCTGTATTCGGCTGTATCGGTTGGGCGGGTGCTCAACAACAAAAGCGCCTCACCTCTGACTGGGAATTTTTAAAACACGACCTGGGTGGAATTTGGGAGGCAGTCAGACCAGCAGCAAAGGGAAGTTCTGAAGCAGTTCCTCTTTGGGAATCCGTTACGCTTCCGCACAGTTTCAACGCGGAAGATGCTGTTGATCCGGATGTAAACTATTACCAGGGACCAGGCTGGTACAGAACGAAGCTAACTCTGGAGAATCCTTATCAGAATGGAAGGATTCTTTTACATTTCGAAGGCGCAGGTCAAAAGACTGACGTTTATGTGTATACGACCAAAGTAGGCTCACATACAGGTGGGTATGACGAGTGGACGGTAGATATAACAGATGCTGTAGCAGCGTTTAAGAAGCTGGACGTTTTCAAAAAACAGTTCAAGGGAGCTGTTCCAATTTCGATCCGGTCTGATAATTCCAGGAATCTGGAAATGATCCCTTCGGACTTAAGTGATTTTAATCTTTATGGGGGGATCTACCGTTATTTGAATCTTGTTTATACTCCTGCGCTCAGTGTTGAAAGGCTTTTCATTAAGCCGGAACTTACCACAAACCTGAAAACCGGGAATATAGATGTTTTGAGCAGTTACTATAATCCGGCTAAGCTATCGAGTGCCGATATCACCGTCCGCCTGAAAGATCCGGACGGTAAGCTAGTCCAAACGGTAAAAAGAAGGTTAAAGTCTTTCAACGACAAAGAATCAATAGCCGGGTTTTCAGTTAAGTCTCCTTTGTTATGGTCTCCCGATAAGCCTCATTTGTACACCGTAGAAACTGAACTGATTTCTGCCGCAGGCAGACATGTTCTCTCTGAAAAAGTAGGTTTCCGTTCGTTCGAATTCAAGGAACATGGGCCTTTTGTGCTCAACAACAAGAGAGTGCTATTGAAAGGAACTCACCGGCATGAAGATCATGCCGGTGTAGCCGCAGCCATGACCGAGGACATGATTCGCACAGAAATGCAGATGATGAAAGATATGGGCGTGAATTTTATTCGTCTTGGCCATTATCAGCAGTCGCCTATAGTACTGGATATGTGCGATAGTCTGGGGATAATGGTGTGGGAAGAGATTCCCTGGTGCAGAGGTGGTCTTGGCGGAGACATTTATAAAGATCAGGCACGTCGAATGCTTACCAATATGATTGAGCAGCATTACAACCATCCTTCTGTGATCATCTGGGGTCTGGGTAATGAAAATGATTGGCCGGGAGACTTTTCTGAGTTTGATAAAGAAGCGATCCGCACGTTTATGGCTGAACTGAATGACTTATCACATCAGCTTGATCCTTCCAGAAAAACAGCTATCCGCAGATGCGACTTTTGTAAAGACATTGTCGATGTGTATTCGCCTTCCATCTGGGCCGGCTGGTACCGGGGTGTTTATACGGATTATAAGAAAGTTTCCGAGGAAGAGAATAAGCGGGTAAAACACTTTTTTCATGCCGAGTGGGGCGGTGACAGTCATGCCCGTAGGCATTCAGAAGACCCTGACAACGCACTCCGGAAAGTTAAAAGTAGTGATGGCGCTGATGAAAGAGCTGGGGATGCATCACTTTATGGCGGACAGGCGAGAATTTCCAAAGACGGTGATTGGAGCGAATCATATATGAGCAACCTGATCGACTGGCATTTAAAAGAGCAGGAGACCATGGCTTGGTTAAGCGGATCAGCGTATTGGCCGTTTAAAGATTTCTCTACACCGGTCCGCCCTGAAAATCCGGTTCCTTATGTTAACCAGAAGGGCGTGGTAGAGAGGGATTTCACAAAGAAGGAATCGTATTACATTTTCCAGTCGTACTGGACCAGCAAACCTATGGTGCATATTTACGGGCATTCATGGCCGGTACGCTGGAGAAATCAAGGCGAAGAAAAAATGGTGAAGGTATATTCCAACGCTGATAAAGCAGAACTTTTTTTGAACGGAAGAAGCTATGGTGTGAAGAACCGTGATAGTCAGGACTTCCCCGCTGCCGGATTACGCTGGAATTTGCCTTTTGTTGCCGGAAAGAATACAGTTAGAGTGATTGCTACAAAGGGCAAAGTACGTATTACTGACGAAATAAGTTTTGACTATGAAACGCGTAAGTGGGCTAAGCCGGCGAAGCTAATCATCCATAAGACCAATGAAGAAGACGGTATCGCGACCCTTGAGGCGAGACTTTATGACGCTGCAGGCGTGCAATGCCTTGACAACGCGAGCCCGCTTAAATTCTCGCTATCGGGAGATGGTGAACTGATCGATAATCAGGGAACATCTACAGGGTCAAGAAATTTACAGCTCTATAATGGCCGGGGGATTATCAAAGTAAGGCTGAATAAAGGACGCAGCAATGTAGCGGCGAAAGTAGAAGGTGTAGAAACAGCATTTATAAACCTGTAGACAATATGAAATATTTATTAGGCCTTGCTCTGATCAGCTGTGCTATTGGCTCAGTAAGCGCACAGAAGGTAGATGTTAGAAAGCAGTTTGCCTTCGCAGAAAGTCAAACCAACATTATGCTTGAGGAAATTGAAAAGGCAGACGCGAAAAAGGGGCAGGTGGTGCCCCGCACACTCGAAGATGGTAAGCTGAAATTGGTTGTGTCTAAAGACTGGACCAGTGGATTTTTCCCTGGGGAGCTCTGGTATCTTTATGAATACACCCGGGATGCGAAGTGGCTTGATCTCGCCCGGAAATTCACAAACAAACTCGAGAAAGAACAGTTCAATACCGGCACTCACGATCTTGGATTCATCATATACTGCAGTTATGGAAATGGCTTGCGTTTGACAGGTGATCAGACGTATAGGGACATTGTTATTCAGTCGTCTAAATCGCTTTCCGAGCGATTTAGTCCGTCAGCCGGCGTGATCCGGTCCTGGAATCACAATCAGGACAAGTGGCTTTACCCGGTGATTATAGACAATATGATGAATCTCGAAATGCTGTTTGCAGCTACAAAGCTCACGGGAGATTCGTCATTTTACAAGATCGCAGTTACTCATGCTGATAACACGTTAAAAAATCATTTCAGACCGGATTATAGTACCTATCACGTGATTGATTATAGTGAAACAGATGGAACTGTGCGCAATAAAAACACTCACCAGGGATACAACGATGCTTCTGCATGGGCCAGAGGTCAGGCATGGGCACTTTATGGTTATACCTTATGTTATAGGGAAACAAAAAATGCAGTTTACTTAGATCAGGCGGAGAAAATAGCAGACTTTATACTTGGCGAACTTCCCGAAGACCTGGTTCCATATTGGGATTATAATGATCCGGGAATTCCTGAAGTTCCAAGAGATGCGTCAGCTGCTGCAATTACTGCTTCTGCCTTATTTGAGCTTAGTTCTTACTCTAAAAATGCAATAGGATATAATAGGGCAGCCAGAAAGATGTTGAGATCTTTATCCAAAAAATACACGAGTGAGCCGGGTACCAACAAAGGATTCATCCTGGATCATAGCACCGGGCACAAGCCCAAAAACAGTGAAGTAGATGTTCCGATAAATTACTCCGATTACTATTATCTGGAAGCTTTGCTGAGATATAAGAACATGAAATAGCCAACGGCGGTTATCTCCCTGTTCTTTCTTCAAGCTGCTGCTCGAATAAAGATTCCGGCAGCAGCTTCATATCCTTATTTACACCCTCTATATATCCTGATCCATATTGGGGAAAAGGAACGTTTCTGTTTACATCCGCAAATCCTCCGATAACATAATTCTGTGCGGTCGGCGGTTTCTGGCAAATAACGATTCCCATCCTGCCGTCTGGCCGTCTGAGATCGCAGTTCCAGATTACGCTATGTGCCAATGACCAGCCGTGCCCCGTACCGTAGCTTCCGCGATTGTAAGCTCCCAGTACGATGTTGTTTCCTTTTAGATGGCCTCTATCTGTGAAATTATCAAATAGAACGGCCATTGACCATTTACGATGGCCTTCACTTGAAGCATAGGGGTCTATAGATACACAGTTGAGGAATACGATTCCAGAAACAGTTGTAGCGCCATTGGATATATAATTATGCCTGCCTTTTTTTGCTACACAGTTTTCGAATAAGATCTGGCTGCAATAATCATCTACACTGAAGTTGTACCTTCTGCCGCCGTGAATTCTTGAGACAGGGTCTTCTGCCAGGCAATCCAGAACAGAAACCCGGTTTGCGTTGACGAGTGAGATCCCAGAATTGATGAAGTTTGCAGATGAAACGTTTTTTACCCAGCAGTCTTCGACACCCTTCAATTGCAAGGCATTCCGGGCGTGGTCCTCGTCACTGTCTCTGTCCTTCCAGTCTGATATTTCAATTCGGAGATCCTCGATGCCTATATTATAACGTACATCTTCGCGTACTTTAAAGATGTATGATTGCGCAAGCTTTCTGTTCAAGTGATTGTAAACCGGGACATCTATGACTATCGAGTTTCCTCTGATTTCTTTGATTGTTCTCTTAAACACGATTGGATATTCGTCTACTTTCCATCTCTCCGATACCGTGCCGGCGGTTCCTCCGTAATCAACAGCTTTAAGCCATTCTTCGGTACAAGGGTGTTCGATGACTATAACGTCGCCGACATTAAATCCCCTTGTGCTCTCCACTTCAAAAGAGTTGCTGTTTACGGCAACAAAATCTGTTGTAATCTTCGTTTGTTCGCCTTTCTTTTCCCACTTGGTTGTTCCGCTGCCGGCAACCATAATGGTTCTTTTGACGGGAGAGTTTCCCCTGCCATAAATTACGGAAGCGGAATCCGGGTTGTTCCCGCTTCCGGCGCCACGAATAATTATTCCGTCAACGTTTACTTTTATCACTCCATAGACGTCATATCGACCTTTTCTTAATAGTAAGACACCTCTTATTCCATTGCTATTTTTAGGTTTCTTAGCCAAAGACAAAATTGCCTGGTTGATGTGATTAGTATTATCGCCCTTTACAGGTGAAATCTTTTTGAGTACTTTAGAAATTACCGGTATGCTCGTGTTACTGTTCTTATATCCTGCATAACTGAAATCGGGGATTTGATTTTCTTCTTCATCCCTGCTGTAAATCAGCAATCCATTTTCAAGCTTAGCTACCTGCGGTTGCCAGGTGTTTTGAGCTAAAGCAGGGAAATTCGTAAGAAGAAACAGAAACGATACAATGGTTAGTGCTTTATACATATTGGTCTGGGAGTATGTGGTGAGCTGAGCTTTCAGTTTATAATGGACTATTGTGTACCAGCGTTAGACCAAATATCTAAAAGATGCAAGCGAAATCTGGCTTGTAAAACGGGCATTTATACATGATAAATGATTCAACAGGAAATAAATTGACGTTTACGTAATTTTATGTTAATCTATATTCGCTAAATTGAGCAGTGTAACATATTGGCGAAGTTATGGATATTAATTATTTGATCGCTGGTTTGGTTCTTATTGCAGTTGTCGTACTGCTCGCTTATCTGATAAGAAGAAACAGCAAGGATCGGAAGAAGATGGAGAGCGATATGGCGAAAGCTGAACTGAAGCCGGACAAGCACAACGAAGACGAGGCTTAAATCAGCCGCCCTAATGATAGGAACTGATTTAAGCCTCGCAGGTACACCCAAATCGGGTCAATGTTATTTGTAAAACTATTGCTTTGCGGCAGGTATAGAGATTTTTCGGTTATTTCCCAGAAGGTTTTAGCCTGGACTTGCTGATGTAAATTTTTTTACCTTTCGTGTCAACGTAATAATACCGGGATTCGTTGTCGATATAAATCGTTTGGCCCTGCGGGCCTACCTTGTCTTTATAGGTCTTATCAACAACCTTGGCAGCCCCCTTTGCCGCAATCTCAGAAGTTTTGTTGCCCACTTTTTTAGCGGTTTTCTTAATGGCGGGATCCGGATTCACTTTAAGTGTATCATTTCCGCTTTGGGCGATCCCTTCAAATGACACGCTCATCGCTAACGCCAAAAGCATGCTTTTCCATATAGTTTTCATAGCTATCTGATTAAATACCAATGTATAACAAGCAGCTTCCTGATTCTGTTTGCTATGTTGATGTTTAAAGCCAGGCCATTAGTTGGCCAGCATTGCAATGACAGATGTTAAGTAATTTGGAATGGCCTCGCGATGTCCGATATTTCCCAAAGAGCTGAATTGCACTTGTGCGCCAAGAGCGGTCATTGTTTGTTGCGCTTTCTCAGCATTGAGGACCGGAACGATTTTGTCTGCTCCGGCGTGGAACAGGGTCAGGGGTGCATCCGGTTTCCAGTCGTATATCAAGATTCTTCTCGTCTGCGAATTCTTTAACTGCCTTCAGCATATCAAGGGAAGCTGTCGCAAGACTAGCCTTCTCCTGATAAAGGTGTTGTATCTGCCGGCTGTCGCCAAACCCGATGTAATCGGGCATCACGGCAATATACCCTTTAGCCAGTGATGCGCCAACCGTTCCGCCCATCTATGCTTCCATATTGCCAGCGGGCAGGTATGCGGAGGGAGCTTCGTCCTGTGTTGTTATTGTGCCATGTAAAAACCCCAGTAATGTGAGGTTTTTAGAAGACTGATCAGGCACGATAACCAGGCCGGAAGCATTAATAGGATTTCCTCCTGGAAATTGGGTTTTGTAAGAGATCTTATAGGCTTTAACGCTACTGCTGATCAAAGAGGCCACCTCAGGTAGACGGGACTTGATATCGGCGAGGTTAACCTCTGCTACAAGCTCACTTTTGAGCAGGTATTTCATTTGATGTATCCTTCTTGTCGTTGTTGTCTTTTGAGCAACCGGAGAGGACGGTGATAAAGAAGACGAGGTAGAGCAGGGATAGTGATTTTCGTTTCATAGATGTAGTATAGAGGTTTCAAGATTAAGGTAAGGAGAGAGCGGTATCGGTAGTGTATTGATGGTGAAGTAGTTGAATACGAGTATACGATTTATAATTCAGAATAACAATACAAACAGAACGGTGTACATTTGTATTCCCTGATATGAAAATAGCAACTTATAATGTAAACGGAGTTAACGGCAGGCTGCCGGTTTTACTCCGCTGGCTTGAAGAGTCGACCCCCGATATTGTATGCCTTCAGGAGCTTAAGGCGCCGCAGGAGAAGTTTCCCGAGCAAGCTATCCGGGATGCGGGGTATAACGCGATCTGGCATGGGCAAAAGAGCTGGAATGGAGTTGCCATTCTTGCACGGAACCGAGAAATCAAAGAAGTAAGGCGGGCACTACCGGGAGATCCGGAGGATGAACACAGCAGGTACATTGAAGCAATGGTAGATGATATGTTGATAGGCTGCCTGTATTTGCCTAATGGAAACCCGGCTCCGGGACCGAAGCTCGAGTATAAACTACGGTGGTTTGAAAGACTGACTGTACATGGAGCCGAGCTATTGCAGTCTGGCCTGCCGGTTGTTCTGATTGGAGATTATAATGTGATGCCTACTGAACTGGATGTGTATAAGCCCGAGCGTTGGGTGGAAGACGCCTTGTTCAGACCGGAGGTCAGGCAGGCGTTTAAAAATCTTGTTGATCAGGGTTGGACAGATGCCTTAAGAAAGCTTTACCCGGATGAGAAAATATATACGTTTTGGGATTATTTCCGGAATGCTTACGGACGAGATGCCGGGCTGCGTATCGATCACTTTTTGTTGAGCCCTCAGCTCAACAGCCGTTTAATTTCTGCGGGGGTAGATAAGAATGTACGAGGTTGGGAGAAGACCAGCGACCATGCTCCGGTTTGGATAGAGCTTGCAGATAGTATAGTTTAACCCGGCGGCCAGAAAAAAGCAAACAGCAAAAAAAGAGCAAGCCAGAATTAATTCTGCTTGCTCTTTTAATATTATCAGCTTACAGTTATCCCTGATGAGTTTCCAACCATTTTCTGGCATTTACGAAGGCTTCTATCCATGGCGTAACTTCGTCCTTCCTTCCTGCAGGATAGTGAGCCCAGTTCCATTGAAATATTGAGCGTTCAATATGTGGCATGGTCACCAGGTGACGGCCTGTGTCGTCGCATAGGATAGCCGTATTATATCCTGATCCGTTCGGATTGGCAGGATAGTTTTCATATCCGTATTTCGCCACGATCTGGTATTGATTCTGATCCATTGGTAACTGGAATTTACCTTCTCCGTGTGAGATCCATACTCCAAGGGTGCTTCCGGCGAGGCTGGATAACATGATGGAGTTATTTTCCTGAATGGTCAGCGAAGTAAATCCGCTTTCGTGTTTATTACTGTCGTTGTGCAGCATCTTAGGTTTGTCCTTGTGGTCCTTATTAATGAGACCCAGCTCAATGAAGAGCTGGCAACCATTACAGATACCGACAGACAGGGTGTCCGGACGGTCAAAGAAGTTTTCGAGTGCTATTCTCGCCTTTTCGTTATAAAGAAAGGCTCCCGCCCAGCCTTTTGCAGAACCGAGTACATCGGAGTTGGAGAATCCGCCAACTGCGCCGATAAACTGGATATCCTCCAGGGTTTCGCGGCCAGAGATCAGGTCGGTCATGTGCACGTCTTTTACGTCAAAGCCTGCCAGATACATCGCATTGGCCATTTCCCTTTCCGAATTACTTCCCTTTTCGCGTATAATAGCCGCTTTGATACGTGGTTTGCCTTCTTCAAGAACAGGTTTCTTTCCATCAAAATGAGACGGGAATGAGTATTTCAGTTGCTGGTTTTTATAGTTATCAAACCGTTCTTTAGCCTTTATCGGGCCGCTTTGTTTCTGATCAAGGAGATAAGAGGTTTTGAACCAGACGTCGCGCAAATCGTCGATGTCCAGCTTTAATGCGTCAGATCCCTGGCTTATTAGGTTCAGTTTTGCTGTGCCGTTAACTTTACCGATTTTATGGAACTGGATGCCGTTAGTCGATAGCGTCTCTTCAACATCATTGGCTGCCTGAAAGACCACACCAATGTTTTCAGCAAAAAGAAGCTTAACAATATCCTGCTCACCTAGTGAGGTTAGGTCAATATCTGCTCCCAGCTCCCTGTCAGCAAAACACATTTCCAGTAGGGTAGTGATCAGACCACCGCTGCCGATGTCATGACCTGCTTGTATTTTGCCGTCTTTTATCAGTTCCTGAAGGGTATTGAACGCTGTTTTTAAGTTTGCTGCGTTTTTTACATCGGGTGCTTCATCACCAATTTTATTCAGTATCTGAGCAAAGGATGAGCCGCCAAGTTTATAGTCATCACCGGATAAGTTGATGTAATAGATGTCACCACCGTCTTTCTGCAGAACCGGTTCAACAACAGCGGTGATATCGCTGCAATTACCACCTGCTGATATAATAACTGTTCCCGGAGCAATTACATCGCCGTCCTTGTACTTCTGTTTCATCGACAGCGAGTCTTTTCCAGTTGGGATATTGATACCGAGATCTATTGCGAAGTCTGAACACGCTTTTACTGCCTCGTAAAGGCGCGCATCTTCGCCTTCATTCTTACATGCCCACATCCAGTTTGCCGAAAGAGATACACTGGTCAGGCCATCCTTCAGGGGAGCCCAAACAATGTTGGAAAGGGATTCTGCAATTGCGTTGCGACTTCCTGCAGCTGCGTCGATCAATGCTGTCAGGGGAGAGTGTCCTACGGAGGCTGCGATACCTTCTTTTCCCTGGAAGTCCAAAGCCATAACTCCACAATTATTTAATGGTAGTTGCAGAGGTCCCACACATTGCTGCTTGGCAACACGTCCGCCTACGCAGCGATCTACTTTATTTGTCAGCCAGTCTTTACATGCTACAGCCTCAAGCATCAATACCTGATCAAGGTAGGTATTGATGCTCGCCGCATCATAAGTTAATGGTTGATATTTTCTTTCAATTTTTTTATCCTCCATGATCACCTTTGGGGAGCTGCCAAACATATCTTTCAGCTCCAGATCCATTGGCTTAATGCCGGTAGTAGCCGATTCAAATGTGAAGCGGTGATCTCCTGTAACAGTGCCCACGGTGTACATCGGAGATCGTTCGCGATCAGCTATTCTCTTCAGTGTGTCGATATTTTCCTGACCGATAACAAGGCCCATGCGCTCCTGAGACTCATTGCCAATGATTTCTTTGGCAGAAAGGGTTGGATCACCGACAGGTAGTTTGTCAAGGTCGATCTTACCGCCGGCATCTTCCACCAGTTCAGAAAGACAGTTTAAGTGTCCACCTGCGCCATGGTCGTGAATAGAGATGATCGTGTTGTGATCGCTTTCTACCATACCGCGAACAGCGTTTGCTGCTCTCTTCTGCATTTCCGGATTTGATCTTTGAACAGCATTGAGTTCAATGCCTGAACCAAGAGCGCCGGTGTCGGCAGATGATACAGCCGCGCCTCCCATACCAATCCGGTAGTTTTCTCCGCCGAGGATAACGATTTTATCGCCGGTTGAAGGCTTTTGTTTCTGAGCCTGGCTTGCTTTGCCATAGCCGACTCCACCCGCAAGCATGATTACCTTGTCAAATCCAAGTTTGCGATCATCCTCTGTATGTTCAAATGTCAGTACAGATCCTGTAATCAATGGCTGTCCGAACTTGTTACCAAAATCAGAAGCACCATTAGATGCCTTGATCAGGATATTCATAGGTGTCTGGTATAGCCATTGTCTTTCCTCCATGCCCTTTTCCCATGGACGGTTTTCTTCCAGTCTGGATAATGCTGTCATGTATACAGCAGTACCTGCCAGAGGTAATGAACCTTGTCCGCCGGCAAGCCTGTCCCTGATCTCACCTCCCGAACCGGTAGCCGCTCCGTTAAAAGGTTCTACAGTGGTAGGGAAATTATGTGTTTCTGCTTTTATAGAGATAACAGATTCAAATTCACTTGTTGTGTAGTAGTCGGGCACATCCGCACGCTTAGGCGCAAACTGTAAAACTTTAGGCCCCTTGATGAAAGCGACGTTGTCTTTGTAGGCCGATACAATGTCATTTGGATGCGTTTCAGAAGTTTTTCTAATGAGTTTAAATAGGGAAGAAGGTTGCTCTTCTCCGTCTATTACAAACTTTCCGTTAAATATTTTATGGCGGCAGTGTTCGGAATTTACCTGAGAAAAGCCGAACACTTCAGAGTCTGTGAGAGGACGTCCTAATCTTTGTGAGAGGCTGATCAGATAATCAACTTCTTCATTACTGAGAGAAAGTCCTTCCTGCGTGTTATAAGCAGCAATGTCTTGAATTTCCTTGATCTCTTCAGGCTTTACGTTGACGGTATACAGATCCTGATTAAGCTCTCCGTATTTCTGTGACAGCATAGGATCGAAGCTGGTGAAACTATCGTCTACCCGGCGAAATTCTTCGATTCTGATGATACCCTGAATTCCCATGTTTTGAGTGATTTCCACAGCGTTGGTACTCCATGGCGTGATCATAGCAGCACGGGGGCCAACGAATGAGGCCGTTAAAGTGCTTTCATTACTGAGATTTGCACCACCAAACAACCATTCCAGCTTGGGGATTTCGCCCGCAGACAGCTGTTGTTGTGATTGTACCGCGAAAACTATGTTGGATTGACTTGAGAAGAAATAGATCATTGTAATGTTTTGATTTGCAAATTTAGTTTTAATGCTTGGAATGCCTAATGAATGAGGGGAATAAACAATTTTTTTCATTCATTTTTAGCGCTTTTTCAAAATCTGCATTTCATGTTGTGGAATTTTCTGACATCTGCCATCCTAATAGAAAGTAGATAAAGGATCTTCTTCGAATCGCATCGTCTGTAGAGGTACCGCTATGATAATGGGTTTATAAGATATGATTCCTGTGTGAATGGATCATTTAAACTTAATTACAATGGCACAATTAGATATTTTCAATCAGCAATGGATAGATGTTGTCTTTACCGGGCGAAATCAGGCGTATGGAGCGTATCAGCTCCGCAAGAATAATAGTCGTACCACCACCCAATCAATGCTTTTCGGGGCGACGATATTTATTCTATTAATGAGTGCTCCCCTGATTTCGAGATATATTAAGCGGGCTGAAAGTGAACTGTCAATTAGCGCTCCTGACTTGCAGACAGATGTCGTCCTGATATCTCCGCCCGCACTTGATGAGAGCGTCGCGCCACCGCCACCCGTGGTGGAACCACCCAAACCGAGGACTGATCAGATCAAGTTTATCCCTCCAAGGGTGGTTCCTGCCAGTCAGGTTGTGGATGAAGTTCCTGCAGTAGATGACTTAAGGACTGCAGATCCCGGCCCGGAAACGATCAAGGGGGACCCGGGAGCACAGGTTGTCATTGACCAGCCGGTTGGAACCTCCACAACAACGCATGCTGCTGTTGTGGAAGATGAACAGGTTTATAGTACCGTGTCAATTGAACAGATGCCTGACTTTCCCGGGGGCATAGCCAAATTCTACAGTCATGTAAGTAAAAACTACAATTATCCGGCAGCTGCCAGGGAAAAAGGTGTGTCGGGTAGAGTCATAGTTAGTTTCATAATAGAGAAAGACGGAAGTCTGACCGATATCAAAGTTCTCAGAGACTTGGGGATGGGCACAGGAGAAGAAGCTATACGCTTGCTGAAGAATTCTCCAAAGTGGAGAGCCGGCATGCAGAACGGGAGGTCAGTACGGGTTCAATATACGTTGCCGATTATGCTGAACCTGGATGCGCAGTAAGAAATGAAATGCGAATCTAAGACTCAGGTACGGTTTTTTTTTGATGCTTAGGCATTAAAATAGAAGCTAAATTTTTGATTAGCTTTTATTTAATGCCTAAGTTTGTGTAGACCATCAGCCGCTACTATGAAGTTTCTCATTGCTTTTCTCGTTTGCATGATTTCTTTTGGAGCCAGCGCTCAGGTGAAGCTGCTTAGTCTTGCGGATTTCGATCAGAGGCTGGCAAATGGGAAGGATACTACCTTTGTCGTTAATTTCTGGGCCACATGGTGTGCCCCATGTGTCGACGAGCTGCCGCATTTTGAAAGGCTGCAGGCTGAGAACAGCTCATCGCCCCTGAAGGTTATTCTGGTTAGTGTTGATTCAAAGTCCAAACTATCAAAAGTTGTCGATCCATTTGTGAAAACTCATAGGCTCAAATCAGAAGTGTACATTTTTGAAGAGCCGGATCAACAGAAGTTTATAGACCACGTAGATAAAAGATGGAGTGGCTCTGTTCCTGCCACCCTGGTGGTGAATACATCTGCTTCGCGGCATGATTTTTACGAATGTGAGTTTTCTTTCGAAAAACTTAAAAGCCTAACTATAAACCCCAATTAATATGAAAAAAGTTGTTATGTCATGCATCCTATTGCTTGCAATCTGCATGAAGCTATCCGCACAAGGTTATACCGTTGGCTCGGTAGTCGAGGATTTTCGTTTAAAGAATGTCGACGAGAAGATGGTGTCGCTTGCCGATTTCAAATCAGCAAAGGGCTTTATTGTGGTGTTTACCTGCAATACCTGTCCTGTTGCCAAAGATTATGAAAACCGCATCATAGCTCTTAACGATGAGTATGCCGCTAAGGGTTATCCGGTGATTGCAATCAATACAAATGATCCGGTTGCCTCGCCGGGAGATAGCTTTGTAAAAATGCAGGAGCGCGCGAAAGAAAAAAACTTCAAGTTTCCGTATTTGGTGGATTCTGATCAGCAATTGACCAAACGATTTGGTGCGGCCCATACACCGACGGTTTACGTCTTAGCAAAGACAGGCAAAGGAAACGTCGTTGAATATACCGGAGCCATTGATAACGACCAGGATGGGAGCAATCCTTCAAAATCGACATTTGTGAAGAATGCGGTAAATGAATTGATCAACGGAAAGAAACCTTCAGTAAGTAAGACTAAGGCGGTTGGATGTACCGTTAAATGGAAGAAGGCTTAAGGGCCTGATTAATCTCGCACAACAGTAATCCACTTCCACCTCCGTAATGTAATACAACCGGGATGTTCAGCTTTAGATCTTCCAGGATCAGGCGAATTTTAATTTCGTCTGATCCTGATCCCAAGAGGACAAGATCGTAATTCGTTGACTGTAGGTTTATCCCGGCTGTATCTGAAGAGAGGGCAATATCTCCTTGCCACTGCGAATTTTGGTTGATGAGACGTAAAATCGTCTCCATAATCTTCTCATTCGTGCCTATGGCGAGAATTTTAATCCTTCGCATTAGAGATGAACTTCCATAGGTACTTCCATAATAAGAAATTCAGCGTCGGATGTTGCCTCAAGCTGAGCTTCTGAAATATCCCATAAGCCGTAGCCGTCTCTGGTATCCAGGTCCTGGCCTTCTACCTTAAGCTTACCCTTCAGTACAAAAAAGTATATGCCGTTTCCTTCTTTTTTTAAATTATAGGTAGCCAGTTTCCCTCGATCGAATCGTCCTATATGGAACCATGCATCCTGATGAATCCATACTCCTTCGTCGTCTTTATCCGGAGATAGGATCTGATTAAGAATGTTTGGCTTATCATCAATATTCATATTGATCTGATCGTATCGGGGAGCAACATCCCGCTTATCTGGAAATATCCAGATTTGAAGGAATTTGACAGGCTCGTTTGGATTCTTGTTAAATTCTGCGTGATAAATTCCTGTACCTGCGCTCATAACCTGGATCTCTCCGGCTTTTATGACAGCGACGTTTCCCATGCTGTCTTTATGCTGAAGTTCTCCTTCCAGAGGGATGGATACGATTTCCATATTATCATGTGGATGGTCGCCGAAGCCTCTTCCTCCATCCACTGTATCGTCATTCAGCACCCGCAGTGCTCCAAAGTGGATGCGTTCGGGGTTGTAGTATCCCGCAAAGCTGAAGGTGTGGAAACTGTTCAGCCATCCATGATCGGCTGAACCTCTTGTGGCTGCTTGGTGTAATACTGATTTTTTCATAACACTGCAAAGTTACCGCTATGCAAACATCGATTACTTAATTTAGGTTAAGAAAGAAGAGATTCAATTGATATCTTTAATCTGAATGTGTGATCAAAAAATGCAGATATGAGTGTTGACTTTACCAGGCTACAAGAAGAGTTTAAGAGGGTGTTGTTAAAAACCGGATTTGAAAATGCAAAGGCAGATCTATGTGCCCGGATCTTTGCTGAAAATAGCAGAGACGGGGTTCATACCCATGGCTTAAATCGTTTTCCAACGTTTATACGTGCGGTAAAGGACGGTCTGGTAAATCCATCTGCTGAGCCGGAACGCATTGATGGTATGTCTGCCCTTGAAAACTGGGAAGGACACCTCGCCCCCGGTATTTCAAATGCAATCCATTGTATGGATCGGGCAATTTCCTTAGCCAGCGAATATGGTATCGGTTGTGTTTCAATTAAAAATACGAATCATTGGATGCGGGGCGGGACCTATGGCTGGCAAGCGGCAGATGCCGGGTTCATTGGAATCTGTTTCACAAATACAATTGCCAATGTCACTCCATGGGGCGGAACTGAACCCCGGCTGGGCAATAATCCAATCGTTATTGCGGTACCGCGGGTCGATGGGCACATCGTATTAGACATGGCGGTATCTCAGTATTCTTTTGGAAAGATGCAGGAATATAAGTCCCGGGAAGAGCATCTCCCGTTTCCGGGTGGTTATGACAGGGAAGGGAAGCTGACAAAAGAGCCCGATAAGATCATAGAGACTCAACGAGCTTTGCCGATTGGATACTGGAAAGGGTCCGGATTGTCGTTATTAGTCGATGTATTGCTGACTTCTCTTAGTGGCGGACGATCTACTGGGGTTATTACGGGCGGAGGTTCGGAGTCGGGCGTTTCTCAATGTTTTATCGCGATAAAGCCAGGTGCTGGAAATGCTGCTCTTGTTGAGCAGATTCTTGAATTTACGAAACTCGGCCACCCGGAAGAGGTAAGGTACCCGGGTGAAAGTACGCTTTCGAAACGAAATAAGCATGCACTTGACGGCATTCCAGTAAATGAAAAGATCTGGAATGAAGTGTTGAATATGTAAGTCGGACTACTTCTTTTTTAGCAGATTGTTTCTCATTTTGCTAAAAAACTCAGGGGTAACACCAATGTAGGAGGCTACCTGCTTAAGTGGTATATACTCTATCAAGCTGGGGTATTTATTGCAAAATTTGGTATAGCGTTCTTCTGCCGTGAGGCTGAGGTTGTCAAGTACCCTTTCCTGAGATGCTACAAGCGACTTTTCTATTATGATTCGGAAGAAGCGTTCAAATTTCGGTATCTCCTTATAAAGAAGTTCCTGATGACTTTTTGACAACTTTAATACTTCTGTTTCCTCCAGCGCTTCTATGTTCAGGATGCCTGGCTTTTGCGAAATCAGACTATACATATCTGCTATCCACCAACCTTTCGGAGCGAAGTTGAGTACGTGCTCCATGCCGTTTTTATCATAAGTATATCCTCTGAGGCAGCCACGTGTTATAAATGTGGAATAACGGCAGATTTCTCCAGTTTGCAGGATGACTTTCTTTCTGGGGATTACATCCGGTTTCAACAGCGAGACAAATAGATCCTTCTCCCGATTCTCAAGTGATATGAATGATGCAATGTTTTCCAGTATCAGGTCTGTTCCAGTCATAATAGCTAAAGTTAAAAGAAAAATGTTAAGGTGACGGCTAAGCGCTTTCTGAGTCAGTAGGGGCCGAATTGTAGTGTCTTCCCGAAAACGATTCCGTAAATAAATCTGGACAAACGCTGTCTTAGCAAGGATATTTTCATCAATTTTACTGAGCAAACAACAATTTAAATAACCAAATAACGATATGTCATCAGAATTTTCAGGTAAAGTAGCAGTTGTAACCGGTGGTGGTGGCGTGCTATGCAGTACAATGGCACAAGCCCTTGCAGACAGAGGAGCAAAGATCGCCATCTTAGATTTGAGAGAAGAAACAGCCGAACGGGTTGCTGTGGAAATCAGAGAAAAAGGCGGGGAAGCGGTAGGGGTTGCATGTAATGTCCTGGATCTTGCGAGTTTAAAAGCTGCTCATCAGAAGGTGAACGAGCTACTTGGTTCTTGCGATATCCTGATTAACGGAGCGGGTGGTAATCATCCAAAAGGAACAACTTCGAAAAGCTTCTTGCTCGCAGAAGACCTCGACTCTACAGAAGAAGGATTGAAGACGTTCTTTGATCTGGATCCTGAAGGAATCAAGTTTGTTTTCGATTTGAACTTTATTGGTACACTATTACCGACACAGGTGTTTGCAAAAGATATGATTGGCAAAAGCGGAGCGTCTATAATCAATATATCGTCTATGAACGCATTTACTCCTTTGACAAAGATTCCTGCATACAGTGGTGCAAAGGCAGCTATATCGAATTTTACACAATGGCTTGCGGTTCATTTTTCTAAAGTAGGTATCCGCGTGAATGCTTTAGCACCTGGTTTCTTCCTTACAGAACAAAACAGGACTTTGCTTACTAACGCAGACGGAGGCCTTACTGACCGCGGGAATACCATCATATCTCATACTCCGATGAACCGGTTTGGAACACCAGATGATCTTACCGGTACGTTATTATGGCTGTGCGGTGATGGATCTCAATTCGTTACCGGCGTTGTAATTCCTATAGACGGAGGTTTTAGCGCGTTTTCAGGTGTTTAATCAGTAATTAAAATCGAGTATATGTCATTAGAGCAAACATGGAGATGGTACGGACCGAAGGATCCGGTGTCTCTTTCAGATATAAGACAGGCAGGTGCTACAGGTATAGTTACCGCCCTGCACCATGTACCAAACGGTCAGGTTTGGACTAAAGATGAGATTGTGAAAAGAAAGCAGGAAGTGGAAGCTGCAGGCCTGACCTGGTCTGTAGTGGAGAGCGTTCCTGTTCATGAAGATATCAAGAAACGTACAGGTGACTATCAGTTGTATATTGACAACTACAAGCAGACGCTGACAAACCTTGGCGCAAGTGGTATTGACATCGTATGTTATAACTTCATGCCGGTATTGGACTGGACACGTACCAATCTTGATTTTGAAATGCCTGACGGTTCCACCGCTTTGCGTTTTGAAGCAGCGGCATTTGCCGCGTTTGAGCTTTATATTTTGAATAGACCAGGTGCAGAAGCTACCTATACCGATGAGCAGAAACAAAAAGCAAAAGCGTATTTCGATTCTTTAGGAGAAGAACATAGAAAAGCTCTGGTAAGAAACATCATTGCAGGACTTCCAGGATCAGAAGAAGGATACTCTCTGGAAGATTTCCTGAAAGTGTTGGCCGGATATGATGCAACAGGGCCTAAGGAGCTGAAAGCGAATTTGTACAGCTTCTTGTCGGAGATCGTTCCTACCGCTGAAGAAGCAGGTGTCTTGTTATGTATCCATCCTGATGATCCTCCGTTTCCTATTCTTGGCTTACCACGTGTTGTGAGCACTGAAGCTGATATTGCAGAGCTTTTCGAAGCTGTTGACAGTCCAAATAATGGTCTGACTTACTGCACCGGTTCTTTCGGCGTCAGAGCAGATAATGATCTTGCAGGGATGGTTGAACGTTTGGGTCACAGAATTCACTTCATACACCTGAGAAGTACCCGCCGGGATGCTGAAGGAAACTTCCATGAGGCAGACCATCTTGACGGAGATGTTGATATGTATGCCGTTATGAAGGCTTTGGTAGAGGAACAGGAAAGGCGTAAGGCTGCGGGAAGAACAGATCTACGTATGCCATTCCGTCCTGATCATGGCCATAAGATGCTGGATGATCTTAAGAAGAAGACTAATCCAGGGTATTCAGCGATCGGCCGCTTGAGAGGTCTTGCAGAACTGCGGGGTCTCGAAGTCGCCATCCGCAGAAATAAAGGAATTTAATTAGAAGCAGTAGATCTTCGCTCAATCAGGTTTGAGCGAAGAACTATTGTTTGGTTCTCCATTTTTGTATGAGGTTTTTTTAGTGCCTCAAATAGAGCTTTTGCCGCCTCTTGCCCCATATTAAAGGCTGGCTGTGTAATTGTTGTCAGTGCCGGGCTTAGTAACGACGCAGTTCTTAAATTGGAAAAGCCGACTATCTTCACGTCCTCTGGTATCCGTAAATTCAGCTCTGAGCATGCCTCGTAAGCCAATATGGCTAAAGATTCCACAGAAGCAAACACGCCATCAGGCCTTTCATCAGCACTGAAAAGTTCCTTTATTTTTTGGTAATTCTCTTTTGAATTGGTGTTGCAGCGGACTATAAATTCCTCCCGGTGCAGAAGTCCGCGATTAGTGACAGATTCCATATACCCTTTCATACGTTGCTTTTCGATCGATAAATCGCCCGAAAAAGTCAAGTATGCAATTCTTTGGCTCCCCCGGCTAATAAGGTGGCTCGTAGCGAGATAGCCGCTTTCAAAGTTGTTAGTGGTTACTTTTACGGTTTCAATTGTGTCAGATATCCGGTCAAAAAATACAACAGGTACCTTGCTTTCTTGCAGCTCTTTAAGATGGCCAATATCTTCTGAACCTCCTGACAACGACATCAGTATGCCATCCACACGGCCATTTAACAATAGCTTTACTATATCAGCTTCCTTTTGAAGGTTTTCATGCGTAATATAGATCAATACATGATAATTATTAGCCTGTGCAACTTCCTCAATCCCATTGATTGCTACAGAAAAATAGTTGTTGGCGATCTCAGGAAGGATAACCGCAATCGTTTTACTACTCCGGTTTCTGAGACTCCTGGCGAAAGGGTTCGGCTGATAGTTTAGCTTTTTAGCCAGGGCAAGGACTTTTTTCTTGGTTTCTTCGCTTATGTCATAGCTATCGCTTAAAGCCCTGGAGACAGTAGATACTGCAAGATTTAATTCTTGAGCAAGCCTTTTTAGGTTAACCTGATTCATAATCCCAATGCGAAGGTATTAATTATATAGTTGAATGTTCACGATGTCGTTGTAAGTATATGGGTACTCAATAAAAAAGCCGGCCCATTTGCTAATGGTACCGGCTTGATATGAAGGTGTTAACCTTTAATAATTGCCGTCGTTCTTATCATCGTCATCTGCATGCAGAGTATCCTTGTGCTCGTCAGGGTTGTAGTTTGCCTGAAGTTCAGCTAATTTCTCTTTTCCATACGCAAAACGCGTGATTAATATAAACAGTACGGGAACGATAAAAATTGCCAATATCGTTGCTGCAAGCATACCGCCGAAAACAGTCCATCCGATTGTCTGTCTAGATACTGCTCCTGCTCCCGTCGACAACATCAAAGGAACAATCCCCAGGATGAATGCAAGGGAAGTCATGATGATAGGGCGCAGACGTAGCTTAACCGCTTCAATTGTTGCGGCAACAAGCTCCATTCCCCAGTCCACACGCTCTTTGGCGAATTCTACGATCAAAATGGCGTTTTTGGCCGCCAATCCGATCAAGGTTACCAATCCGATCTGCGCAAAGATATTGTTATCGATCTTTGGAAGGAATGTCAATGCGAGGATCGCTCCGAATACACCTAAAGGAACTGATAACAGAATGGAGAACGGTACGGACCAGCTTTCATAAAGAGCCGCTAACAGCAGGAATACGAATACAATACAAAGAGCGAAAATATACACGGTGCTATTTCCGGATTCCTGCTCCTGAGCACTCAGTCCCGAGAAGCTGTAAGTATAACCTTGTGGCAGGGTTTGCGCTGCAACTTCCTCAAGGGCGGCCAAAGCATCACCACTACTGTAACCAGGTGCAGCACTACCGTTTACTTCAATAGCCCGGAACAGGTTGTAGTGATTAATGATAGATGGTTTTTGAACCATTTCATAGGTAACCAAAGCACTTAATGGTACGTTGCTGCCTGCCACATTTTTGACATACAGGTTTCCAATGTCCTCAATGTGCTGACGGTAGGTAGTGTCGGCCTGCGTTACCACGCGGAAGTTTCGTCCATATCTTGTGAAATCATTGATATATGCACTTCCGAGATAGCTGGAAATGGTGCTATATATCGTACCGACGGATACTCCCATTTTCTTGGCCTGATCTCTGTTAACAGTCAGCTGATAGTTTGGTGTGTTGGCATTAAACAATGTATAAGCCATTCCAATTTCCGGGCGCTGATTTGCAGCTCCCAGGAATTTGAATACTGCCGCCTGGAAATCTTTAATATCTCCAGCCTGCTGTTCTTCGATCTGAAGGTTGAAACCACCACTTACACCAAGTCCGGGAATAGCTGGAGGAGCAACAGCCAGTACGCTACCTTCTTTGGCACCCGCGAACATTCCCTGAATCTGACCAAGTATTTCCTGAACTGTACGCTGACGTTCATCCCAATGATTCATTTGCACGAAGTACGTTCCAGCATTGGATTTGAATGATCTGTTCAAAATGTTAATTCCGGCAATAGAAGTGATGTTTTTTACTTCCGGGACTTCTTTCTGGATCCGTTGGGTAACGTTGGATAAGAATTCATCAGTACGAGATGCAGATGCCCCTTCAGGGAGTGTTATACCCATCAGGAATATACCTGCGTCTTCAGTTGGGATGAAGCCTGCTGATTTACTTCTAAATAAGCCGACTGTTCCTATATATATACAAACCAGAATGATCATAACCATAGGAGCTTTGCGGATGCACCACTTTACTCCTTCGGAATATTTATTTGTAACCCGGTGGAACCAGCTATTGAACCTATAGAAAAATTTGTTCAGTCCTTTTGATTCCTTATTCAGGTTCATCGGAACGAGAAGGATGGAACAAAGAGCGGGTGTAAGAGATAGTGCTACAAATGCAGATATTATTACTGATACCGCAATCGTAATGGCAAACTGCTGGTAAAGCTGACCTACCATGCCGGGAATAAATCCAACTGGTATAAAAACAGCCGCAAGTATAAGGGCAATTGCTATTACCGGCGCCGTGATGTCCTTCATTGCACGGATAGTTGCTTCTCTGGCAGACAGCTTCTCATGGTCAATGTAATGCTGGACCGCCTCCACCACCACAATCGCGTCATCCACCACAATACCAATAGCGAGTACGAAGGCCAGCATCGTAAGCGTATTGATGGAAAATCCTAAAAGTGTAAAGAAAATGAACGTACCTATAATAGACACAGGGATGGCTAAGACGGGGATCAGTGTTGCCCTCCAGCTTTGCAGGAACAGGAATACCACAAGGGTTACCAGGATAAGAGCCTCGATAAGGGTATGGATAACGGAATTGATAGATACATTGATTACGGATACAGTTTCATAACTGATGATGTAATCAAGATCACTCGGAAACGATTTTTTCAACTCTTGAAGTGTCTTTTCGATACCTTCATAGGTTTGAACGGCATTTCCGCCGGGCATTTGACTGATAGCCATCATGGATGCGGTCTTTCCGTTAACCATGGAACGTGTAGCGTAGGAAAATTCTCCCAGCTCAACCCTCGCTACATCTTTAAGATAAACGATGGAACCTTCTGCACCCGTTTTTATTACGATGTTTTCGAACTCTTCCTCTGTGTCAAGGTCTCCGTCCAGAATCACAGGGAACTCAAATACCTGAGACGATTGTTGAGGTGGCCCACCTACGCTACCACCCGGAACACGTACGTTTTGTTCCTGTATAGCAGCTGATACATCTGCAGGGGTTAGATTAAGCTGAGCTAACTTCCCGGCATCAAGCCAAACCCTCATACTGAAGGGTTGTCCAAATGCCTGTACATCACCCACCCCATCGACACGCATAATCGCATCTCTCAGGTACAAGTTAACGTAGTTGGACATGAATTTCATATCATGGGTGCCCTTAGGAGAATATAGCCCCAGCACCATCAGGATATCAGTATTGGCCTTTCTCGTAGTTACTCCGAGACGTCGCACCGCTTCCGGAAGCGCTGGTTCTGCAATACCCACCCTGTTCTGAACGTCGAGGGTAGCGATATCAATGTCAGTACCGACATCAAAGGTAACAGTAATAGCAGAACGACCGTCGGAGGTACTGTTCGACGACATGTATGACATGCCGGGGGTACCATTGATCTGGCTTTCTATCGGTGTTGTAACTGTCTTTTCAACAGTTTCTGCATCCGCACCTGTATAAGTACCGGTTACGGTTACAGTTGGCGGAGCAATATTGGGATACTGACTGATCGGTAGGGTTGATAATACGATAACACCTATCATTACAATCAGAATGGAGATGACAATAGCGGTGACGGGTCGCCGTATGAATACTTCTGAGATCATATAGATTTGTCTACTTTGGAATAATATTATTGTTTAGGTGCAGCAGCTGGTTGACCTGGTGCTTCTGTCTGGATTACAGCACCTTCTCTGAGGTTCTGAGTTCCGGTGCTTACGATAACTTCGCCTTCCTTAAGGCCATCCTGTATGACAATCTTATCGTTTACTTTGATCCCTAACTTAACCTGACGTTGTGCAACCTTATTGCTGTCACCAACTACGTATACTGTGAATTCACCCAATTGTTCAGAAACAGCCTGATAAGGCACCGTAATCTGCTCACCTGACTGTTTGTTGGCAACCTGAACAGTACAGTTCATGCCTGCCACCAGCTTGCCGTTCGTGTTAGGGAAACTTGCACGTACACGTATAGTTCCGGTCTGCGGATCTACTGCACGGTCTACAGCGAGAACTTTCCCGCTTGAAGTATATTTAGAGTTATCTGGAAGGATGATATTGAAGCTGGTCGCTTTTCCCTGCTGAAGCTTGGAAAAGTAAGCGATGTCACTCTCGTTTATATTGATATCTACACCCATAGGGTCCGGGGCAGATACGGTATTAATGAGCGTAGAGCCTGCGGTAACTAGTGCTCCTCTTCTTACCATTGAAATACCGATCTTTCCGGAGAAAGGAGCGATAATGGTGGAGCGGCGAAGATCGGTTGCGGCATTAGACAGGGTAGCCTGCGCTGCAGCGACTTGTGCCTGGGCTGTCTGAAGATCTGCCTGAGCATAATCTACCCGTTGTTTGGCAATTGCATCCTGTTCAGCAAGACGAGTATAACGTTCAGAGTCTTTTTGAGTCTTAGCCAGGTTTGCTTTTGCGATTTGCAGTTGCGCATTTGCCTGGTTGTAGACAGCCTGATATCTGCTCCTGTCTATTTCATAAAGTTTCTGACCTTTAGAAACCTGCTGACCATCGCTTACAAATATATTTGTGATGTAGCCGTTGACTTCTGCTCTAAGCTCAACCTCGTTCAGGGGAACGATAGTTCCAGGATAAGAATCGATACCGTTAACGTCTTCTTTTTGCACAGTATACGTGCTGACGGTTACAGCTGGAGGTGCCGCAGGAGCCTGCTTGCTTTGGTCAGATCTGCCACAGGCTGTAAGTAATGCAGAGCCAAAGATTATAGAAGCAAATGTTAGTTTATTGTTCATGATAAGTTATTGTTGAAAGGTAATGGTTCCTAAAGCTTGTTGAACGTCTAATTTACTGGAAAGCAGACTGTATAGTGCGTTGAGATAGTTGATCTGGGAAGTACGTAAATCTGTTTCTGCTGTCATAAGTTCCAGATAGGTCTTAATGCCCTCGTCATACTGAACCTTGATCGTGTTGTACACTTCTTGTGACAGAGCCACATTCTGACGTGCAGTTTTCCAATCATTCAGGCTTGCCTTATACGAAGCCATGGCAGCCTCCGTTTGGCTTTGGATCTGATTGCGGACATCTACCAGGTCGAGCTCCAACCTTCTTTCCTGAAGCTGTGCCTTACGAATCTCCTGGATGCGCCTGGTGCCCTGAAATACGGGTATTCTTAAAGTCAAACCTCCTACCGAACTCGGATAGCTGGTATCATAGAGGTTACTGAGTTCGCTGTTCATGTAGTTCCAGTTGTAGTTGATGAAACCAGAAAGGGTAGGAAGATAAGCGAGCTTGTTGTAGCTGGTGTTAATGCGTTGCAGTTCCCGCTGAGTTTCCAGCTGTCTGTATTCGATCCTGTTTCTATAGTTCAACTGCTGGGTAGTATCTAATAATATTTCACTTTCCATGTTGGCGTTGTTAACATTGATAGTCAGATCGCGGGTAACGGGATATCCAATGAGCTGTTTCAAGTAAGCATACTTGTATTTAAGCATTTCTGAGATTCTTTTCTTGTCAGCCTGTGAATTGCTTAAACTAATTTGAGCCCTTTTGTAGTCAGTTTTATCAACCAGGCCTCCTTCATACTGTGCGAAAGCATCTTTCAGCTGCTTTTCCAGGCGTGCAATATTTTCATCAGTGATATTAAGTTGCTCTCTGCTGGTTAAAATGTCATAGAAAGCTTTACTAACGTCTACAACGGTAGCAATCTTGGTATTTTCTGTGTTTTGCTTATACTGCTCTCTAAAATATTTCGCTGTTTTGGATGCCTGGATCAGACCTGCATCCAATATCTTCTGATCTGCCTGAAGTGAAAATGCAGAAGTATTCTTCGCGCCTATAGTCAGGAAGGAAGTCTCCCCATTATTATTTAAAACACTTACTTGCTGCTTGAAGTTATGGTTATAGCTTCCGTTCGCATCGATCTGCGGGAGCCAGCCTGATAGAGCGGATTTAATGTCGCGCTCACCAATCTCCTCGTCAATAAGTGCCTGATTGATGTATGGTTGATTTTTCAATGCATATTGTATGCATTGTTCAAGGGTTGCATTTCCTAATGTAGAATCTGCACTAGTAGTTTGCGCAGACAGGACGCCGGGAGCCATCAGCGGTATTCCAAATACTAATGAAAAGATTAGCTTTCTTGTTTTCATTGAAAATTTTGTTTTAAGCTTGGATGAAGAGATCATAGAGATGTCCTTGAAAAATAAGACCGTTTATGATATTCGTATTCTAGGTATGAGAGTTGTTAATTATTTTGTGTTTTGATGCCGTCCCAGATAACCAGAGCAGTTTCCCGTAAACGGTCTTTAGTGAACTCATAATGTCCTGATAAATGATATTTTGCAGCTGCTATAATACTGCCATGTATTACCGGTACAAGTAGTTGATAGTCAAGATTTTTGATGAATCCTGAATTTATTCCCCTTTGGAAAAAAGGAACAACTCCGGAAGATAAAAGTTTGCTCTCATTTTCCGGGTTGCAGTGTCTGTAAGGAGACGTCATGTATTGTTCAATGAAGTACAAAACATTCTCATTTTCAATAAAGTATTCACACTGTGAAATCCAAAATTGAAGAAATAACTCCTTATATGGCTTGTCGTCTTCCTGCTGAGGAATGATATTACTCATCCTCTCCTTTACATACAGGTACAAGGATTGGATTAATGTGTCTTTACTATCAAAGTAATGGTATATGGTACCAGCCGCAACTCCGGCATTTTTCGCAATCTGACTCATGGGCGTTCCATGAAAGCCATTAACCTTTATAAGGCTTAGTGTGCTTTCAAAGATCGCTGTCTTCTTACAGCTAATATTCTCTAATTGAACGTTCATTCGGTTGCGAAGATAGGTAGTTTGAATTTAAACTATAATCGTTCGAGGTGATAATGACAGTTCAATGATAAATCGTTTTGGTTATAAATTATTCAATTATGTGGGGGTCTTATTGCAATACTGTTAGCTTTAGGAGAGAATGCATGTCAACGATCAATATGAAAAATGATCTGCGTCAGTTCATGGTGCCTTCTTTGATACTAGCTTTGTAAGTAAAATTACCAGTCATGGAAACAAAAAAAGTAATCTCAAATGTATCTGCTACAGCTTTTACCTGCAATTGCTGTAATGCAGCTTTGAATTATATCCAGGTTTTAAACGATGATTTAAGGATTCAGGAAGATTATTTCGAATGTCCAAAATGCGGATCAAAGATTGAGAGTCTATTAACTGAAGAGGAAGACGTGCCTGCCTTTTTTGACTAGTTCCTCAGATCGACTGTCATCTCAATCGTGATGACAGAATAGGGAAGCCTTAATCTTCCCCTTTTCAACTATTAAAGCATCAATTGCATGACATGCCACCAAAAGGCAGTTGACAAGAAAGCTATGAAGATCCCCAAGCCAACCATCATGTTAGCTAGTTGGGGGTTTAATTTGTATTCGTCAGCGAGAAGGCTTCCTGTTACAAGAGTAGGCATGGCCGCTTGCAAGATACTTACTTGCGGGATTGTTCCTTTGATGTTAAAGAGCAGAGCCGTTACAAGTACAAGGGCGGGTGTTATGAATAGTTTGAAGGCCAGTCCGAAAGAAAGATTTTTCCATTCGCTTTTCCATTCGGAGAATTTAAGCTGAAGACCAATAGAAAATAGAGCAAGAGGTCCAACCGTGACGATAAGCCGGTCCAGTAAGGGGTTAATAGGACTAAGGTTAACGAATCGCGGAAGGATAAGTGCCAGGAGGAAAGCTATGAAAGGAGGAAATCTGAAAGCTTTCCTAATAATAACTCCTGCAGATACAGTCTCGCCGTCCGCCGCCCGCAATGCGGTGATGATACCTACGGTTGTGAGCAGCATAAAAGTAACCTGATCTGAAATTATCGCAATGCTTAGCGCTTCCTCGCCGAAATAGGCTATCACGAGAGGAAAACCCAAGAACGACGTATTGGCAAGCCCTGTAGAGAGCTTTAGGGATCCTTTGGTAGCGCTGTCAGTTTTGAACTTCCACGCATAAGCAGTTACTGCGAGCCAGGCGCCTACCCATCCAATGATTGGAGCTATAGCAGGGAAGATCATTTCGGGGCTCCATTCAATAGCCGGGATGTATTTCAGCGAAAGGGCTGGAAGAGCAACAAACAATACCCATGCATTGATTCCTTTGTATGAATCTTTGGGTAATGACCCGAAGATGTTGAACAACAGCCCCATCAGAAGCGAGCCTGCTATCAGAATAAAGTTGACCATATTATATGAACCCGTAAGGGTGTTAGAAAATATTGGCAAAAGTAGGCGATTGATGAAATATTTCCTTATGTTTCACGCCTTTTTACAAATTGATTATGGTCACATTTTTTGAAGCAGCACTTGAACATCTATCTATTCACCGGATTGGAAACAAGATGCAGGAAGAGTTTTATGTTCTATCTGACGAATCTTTCCATATAGATGACGAACTCCTTAATAATTTACTGATGCAATACTTTCTGAAGCCTTTTGAGAAAGTTAACGAAGTTTATCGCTTCATTCATTCAAGTGGTAATTTGGAGCTAAATGAAATGTTTCATTTCTGCGGGGAGATTTTCGATAATCCTGAGCGATTTCACGAAAATTCTGAGATGATGGCCAAGTTCCTGTATGACGTCTCGAGTCATCCCAAAATTAAGTCCGGAGAACTATATGTGGTGTCTTTTAAAAACGTGCAAATAGAGGGTGAGGTGCTCGACGCCGTCGGTGTATTCAAATCTGAAACGAAAGAAACTTATTTAAAAGTTTTCCCTGAAAAATCAGGTTTTAAGCTCGAATACGAGCAGGAGGGCATAAATATCCATAAGCTGGACAAGGGTGCTCTCATTTTTAAAACGGACAAATCTGAAGGGTATAAGGTTTTAGTAACAGACCAGACCAACAGAAGTACTGAGGCCGTTTACTGGAAAGATGACTTCCTGAAACTTAATATACGTAATGATAGTTATAACCAGACCTCAACCACGCTTGGTGTTTATAAGGATTTTATCACTACATGTGTGGACGAAGAGTTTGAGTTGACTAAGGCTGATAAAATTGACTTGCTTAATAAATCAATGAAGTATTTCAAGGAGAAGGAGAGTTTTGATCTGGACGAATTTTCAAACGAGGTCATCGTTAATCCGGATGCTATAGCTTCCTTTAAAGCTTATAAAAGCAATTATGAGCAGGAATTTGATATGGAAATAAATGATTCATTCGATATCTCTGCCGCTGCAGTCAAGACTCAGTCACGAAAGTTTAAAAGCATTTTAAAGCTGGACAAAAACTTTCATATCTATATTCATGGCGACAGGGAGTTAATTGAGAAAGGTTTCGATGACGGAAGATCTATGAATTTTTATAAGGTTTATTTTAAGGAAGAGCAGTAGTTTCATTAGCTTAACAGACTATGAGTTTATCGCGAGTTTTTTATTGGTGTATTTTAAGTCTGCTGGTTGTGTCCTCGGCTTGTACCCGTTCTGTAAAGGATGGGGATGTCTACGGCGTGTGGCAGTACATTAAAGTGGAGAATCCCAATCAAGGTGCGGTAACACCTGATGAGGAGCTTAAAGAGAACAATCCCTCAATTCAATTCAGTGAGGGAAATAAGTTAGAAATGATCTGGGGAGGGAAGGTGTTGTCTGAAGGAACATATCATATTGAGTATCCGGTTATCAACTATGAGGAGAATTTAAAAGAAAAGGGTAGCAGGAAAATTAGATTTCTGATCAAAAAGTTAGAGGATGACATTCTTGTGTTTCAGACCATGGAAGCAGATGCTGTAAGAGTTACGGCAAGGAAACTGAAATGAAAATGGCTACCTTTGATGCTTATTGTATATGAACTTCTTCGCCCGCCTCCTAATAGTCTTCACGCTAACATTGTCTGCAGGTGCTGTACAGGCTCAGGTTGACTCTGTTCCCGATTCATCTGCAGCTTTCAGGGAATCCAGGATTAACAGGTGGCGATTGTTACAGGAGGAGAAGAAACGGGTTAATGATTCGTTGCGCCATATCGGCGATTCTTTGTCAATGCTGTGGATTAAAAAACCGGATGCTGCCCGGGAAAACCGCTTCCGTGACAGCTTGTTTAAAGCGAATTTGGTGACGAATCTGGATTTTTCGGAATGGGAGTCGAGGTTTAAAAAGGCCGAACAGCAGTATGACGCTGGAAAACTTAGAAAGAAGGGCGAGCTTTGGGTGATCGGGTTCGTGCTGGTTTCACTTATCCTGTTTGCCATATTAAGACATATGTTCTTTAATGAGCTGTCTGCCATTATTCACGCTTTTTTCAGTAACAGAGTTCTCAGTCAGATAAATAAAGAGGAAAAGTTTTTTAACTCATGGCCATTTGTGTTTCTTTATCTGCTCTTTGGATTTACTATTGGAATGTTTTTATACCAGTGTGGGAAGTACTTCCAGCTTTCATATTCATACAGTGGTTTTCAATGGTTTTTAAGGCTATCGATGATTGTTATCGGGGTGTTTACACTCAAGGTAATACTGTTGAGATTCCTTGGTTTCATGTTTGACTCGGTGAAGCTTGTCAAGGAATATATTTCTATCTTGTTTCTTAGTTATTTCAATGCTGCCCTGTTGTTTCTTCCGATCGTTATTGCTTTTAGTTTAACGCCGACTCGCTTTGCGCCTTATTATATTTATCTTTCCTTTATACTGATATTTTTTATTGTGTTTTTTCAGTTTACAAGGGCTATTTCTAACATCTTGTCTGGCTACAAGTTTCCTAAGCTGTATTTAATTTTGTATCTTTGTGCCCTTGAAATCTGCCCAATATTGGTGTTAATTAAAGCTCTCAGGTTCTAAATAAAGATGCAGTTATCAGACAGGAAGAAAAAGGTTAAGAGTGTTTTGGTAACCTTACCAAAACCGGAAACAGACAAGTCACCTTACTTTGAATTAGCGAAAAAGTATAATGTTAAAATAGATTTTCGCTCTTTTATTCATGTAGAAGGTGTACCGGCAAAGGATTTTCGTAAAGACAAAATCAATCTTGCTGACTTTTCAGCTGTGGTTTTCACCAGCAGAAATGCGGCAGACCATTTTTTTAGAATATGTGAGGAAATGAGATACGATGTACCTTCAGACATGAAATATTTCTGTCTTTCAGAAAATATCGCCTTGTATCTGCAGAAATATATTCAATATCGAAAGCGGAAAATCTTTTTTGGAAAGCAGACAGCATCTGATCTCGCGGAAGTACTAAAAAAGAATGCATCGGAAAAGTTCCTTTTCCCGTGTTCGGATGTAGCCGCGGAGGAGACCCTGAATTTTATGCAGGATAATGGTTATGATATTACCCCTGCAGTATTATTCAGAACTGTGTGCAGTGATCTTTCTGACCTTGCAGATGTTTTCTACGATATCATCGCCTTCTTTAGTCCGTCAAGTATACAATCTTTGTACAAAAACTTCCCAGATTTCGTACAAAATGACACACGTATCGCTGCGTTCGGTGCAAGTACACAAAAAGCGATTCAAGAGCGTGATTTGATACTCGATATTCCTGCTCCAACACCAGTCGCACCAAGTATGACAATGGCGATAGAGCAGTATATAAAGCTTGCAAATAAGTAAATTTGAACACTTTATTCTTTCAAACTAACCCCTTTTTTATATGTTTGTCTAAAGAGGGGCATAGTTTGTTAATTCTGTGCGAAATTTGAATCAGATGTGAAGAGTTTTAATATCTTAGTCCCGAATTCAAAGAATTTTTAACCAGGTTCAGCGCATAGATGAGAAGAGTTTACATGATTGCTTTTTCTCTAATTTCCATAGCGGCAGCAAGCTGCGGTCGCAATGGTTCAGGAGGAGAATTAGTAGGGGTAAAAAATAAGAAAGTAAGTACAAACCAGTCTCCCTATGGGATGGTTTATGTGCCTGCCGGCACATTTGTGATGGGTCAAACTGACCAGGATATCACTTTCTCACAGATAGCTCAGAATAAGCAAGTCACTGTACAGGCTTTTTATATGGATGAAACGGAAATTACAAACAGCGAATATCGCCAGTTTGTAAATTGGGTGCGGGACTCTATTGCAATAACCGACTATCTTCAGGATCCACAATTATTTATTCAGGCGGGCAATCAAGCGTCGGGCAGCGGAAATCAGCGCTATATCGATTGGGCGAAAGTTGGAGATGGATCTATCATTTGGAGCAACAAACGAAGTCCCGCAAATGCAAACAAGCTTCAGGGAATGTATTATCAGGGAGAGGACAGGATCTTTGATCAAAATGAAATAGACGTACGTCTTCTTAAATACAACTTCGCATTTGTGAATCTGCAGGATGCCGCAAATCATAGAGCTGACCGGACTAAGAGAAGGTCTGACTTTATTTTCCGCGACACGGTGGCGGTCTATCCTGATACGCTGGCCTGGTTGGCGGATTTTGCCTATGCTCAGAACGATCCGCTGACTGAGGGGTATTTCACCCATCCTTCCTATGCGAATTATCCGGTTGTAGGTGTGACCTGGAGACAGGCAAGAGCCTTTACTGTGTGGCGTACGAGGCTTTATCAAAATTCGAAACAGGCGCAGAGAAGTCCGCGGTTGCCTTATGGTTTACCATCCGAAGCGGAGTTTGAATATGCCGCCCGTGGCGGCAGGGTAGGTACGGATTATCCCTGGGGTGGTCCTTATATCCGGAATGCAAAAGGCTGTCTGATGGCTAATTTTAAACCGGGAAGAGGAAATTATAACGATGATGGAGGGGCAACAACAGTGAATGTAAAGTCCTATTTTCCAAATGATTTCGGCTTATATAATATGGCTGGAAACGTTGCAGAGTGGACGTCGTCAGCCTACGATGAATCCGCTTCTACCTTTGTACATGATATGAACCCGGTGTTCAGTTATGAGGCCAAAGCGGGTGATCCCGAAACGATGAAACGTAAAGTGGTGAGAGGCGGGTCTTGGAAAGATATCGGATATTTTCTTCAGAATTCAACTCGGACCTATGAATATCAGGACACTTCTAAGTCCTACATAGGCTTTCGTTGTGTAACCCGCTATCCTGGAAGGGATATCAGGGATAAGAGTACATTCTAATTAAAAAAATCAAAAAATTATATAGTAAGATGGCTGAGAAGAAAAGCACAGGGTTTGAGGCGTTCCTGCACAAAGCAATATCCTGGGGTGCAAGTATTGTTATTTTAGGTGCATTGTTTAAGATTCTTCATATAGGAGGTATTTGGGGCAATTACATGATTGGTATAGGACTGGGAGTTGAAGCATTTTTGTTCTTTTTAACAGGGTTTGTTCCTCCTGCGAAGGACCCGGAATGGGCCAGGGTTTATCCGGAGCTTGCTGATGATTTCAGTGGTGAGTTACCTCCAAAGGCGGTTCGCCAGACACAGGTGGCTAATACGGCACCGACGTCTGCGGCACTAGATAAAATGCTTGCAGATGCTAAGGTTGGACCTGAGCTGATTCAAAGTCTGGGCGACGGCTTAAGGACCTTCGGAGATAAGGTAGCTTCGATATCTACAGTTGCCGACGCTTCTATTGCGACGAATGAGTACACCTCTAAGGTGAAAAGCGCATCAAGTGGTTTTGACAAACTGAATGTTGCATTTTCTAAGGCTACAGAGAATTTAGCTGAGCTTGGTAACACGAATGCGGACACGAAGTCTTACCATGAGCAGGTCAATAATCTGGCTCGTAACTTGTCGGCGTTAAATGCTGTTTATGAACTGGAACTTCAGGACTCAAGTGCTCACCTGAAATCGATGAATAAATTTTATCAGAACGTCTCGTTGACCATGCAGAATTTCAATGAGTCGATGGAAGATTCCAAGCAATTCAAAGAGGAAGTTGGACGTCTTGCTAAAAATCTTGCCTCTTTGAACGCGATATATGGTAATATGCTTTCGGCAATGAACCAGCCGCGCGTTTAAGTTAATGATGTACATTATCAATCCAAGAATCAAATAGATGGCTGCAGGTAAAGAAACGACGAGACAGAAGATGATCAATATCATGTATTTGGTATTGCTCGCTATGCTCGCGTTGAATGTGTCAGATAGTATACTCAATGCTTTTAAGAACATTAATGATAGTTTAGAAACTTCCCGATCAAACGTAAATACCAGTGTGACGCAACTCTTTTCGTCTTTTGAGGCTACAAAGCTGAAAGAGGAACCTGAACGCGCTCGTCCTATTTACGAGCGGGCAAAACAGGCCCAGGCGGTGTCTGAAGAGCTAAACGGATACATAGAAGAGCTAAAAAAGGAATTTACGACGGCGGGACAGGGCTATAGTGAGGAGACAGGTGATCTTGTTCAGCGCGATAACACAGATATTGCTCAAGGGATAATGATCAATCAGAAGAAAGGAGCTGCCCTGAAAGCGAAAATCAATGAAACCCGCGAAAAGCTCACCAGCTTATTGGACGAAAAAGACAGAACTGGTCTCAACTTGGCTCTACAGGCCAACGATCCTCCTAAGGGGCGTCGTAACTGGGAGGATGTTAATTTTGGGGAAGGTACCCCTTTAACTGCTGCGATGACTATTCTGACTAAGATCCAAACGGATGCGAAGAATGCTGAAGCAGACGTGATAAAGCGCATCCTGGGAAAAATAGATCAGGCGGTAGTCAATCTTGATAAGTTTGCGGCAGTTGCAGTTGCACCTACTTCATACCTGATTCAGGGGCAACCTTATACTGCTGAAGTATTCCTGACCGCTTATGACTCAAGAACAAGCCCATCAATAACCGTTGGAGGAGCGAATCTTCCCTTAAGAGATGGCAAGGGAATTTACTCCGTGCCAACGACACGTGAGGGAATGTTTTCATGGTCTGGAGTTGTGAAAGTCAAGCAGACTGATGGAACGATAAAAGAGTATCGCACTCCAGAACAGAAATATCAAGTTGCACGTCCGTCGGCGGTGGTTTCTCCTGATAAGATGAATGTGTTTTATATAGGTGTTGCAAATCCAGTGTCTGTATCAGCACCCGGTATTCCTAAAGAGAAGCTTCGTGTAAGTATGCAAGGAGGTTCTATAAAAGGGGCTGGCGGCAAGTATGTTGTTACGGTAAGTTCTCCGGGGCAGGCAAAGGTGTCTGTGTCCGCTGAGATTGCTCCCGGTAAGGTTCAAACCGTTGGAACTACAGATTTTCGTGTAAAGCGCATTCCTGACCCAGTGGCGAAGTTTGTTGGAAAAACTGGTGGGATTGCAAGTTCTGTGGCGATAAAATCTCAAAGTAAAGTCTTTGCGATGCTAGAGAACTTTGATTTTGACGCCCGGTTTGACGTAACGCGCTTTACATTGATCATTGCCAAACCGAGAGCTGATGCTGTTGTTTTAAGCACGACAGGAAATACGTTAAGCGCCGCAATGAAATCTGCCCTTGCAGGTATTGGTCCCGGCTCCAGAGTAATATTTGATAACATTATTGCAGTTGGTCCTGATGGTTCGCAACGGTCTTTAAATTCTATTGCGTTAACAGCTAATTAATTGAGATGAGAAGATTATGCATGATTGGAATGTTCTCTTTGTTTGCTGCTGCAGCAAACGCACAGAGTCCCAATTTAAACAATTCACAGACTCCGCAGGCAGCTGAAGTTGAAAGACCAGTGGATGGTTATTTCAAACAAGCGAACATTGAGAACGCCCGGGTAACTCCATATGCAAACGTTCGGGATGTTGACGTGATGTTTTCCAGGCGCGTTTGGAGAGAAATTGATCTGCGAGAAAAGATGAATCACATTTACGCTTCACCTAAATCGCGATTGATTGATGTGATTATGGAGGCTGTGCAAGCAGGTGAGCTAACTGCTTATGATGCAGTAAGTACGAAGTCAGATCCTAATGGAGATTCATTTGGTACGATTCTGCCTCCGGGGCAGGCGATGGCCAAGTTTGCTGATAGCGTAGTAGTTCCTGAATTCAACGATATGGGGGAAGAAATTGGCTCGCACATGGAGAGTGGCGAATTTAATCCGGACAGTGTAACTAAGTTTCAGATTAAGGAAGATTGGATATTTGACAAACAAAGGTCAGTTTTCGAACCTCGCATTATTGGTATCGCTCCTATGGTTAAGATAAAAGCGGCAGGTCAGGATCTTGGTGAGCAGCCAGCGTTCTGGATTTATTTTCCTGAAGCTCGTCATATTTTTGTAACCAAAGCGGTTAGTACACGAAACAACGACGCGACGGGACTTAGTTATGACGACATTTTTATGAAGCGCTTGTTTTCAAGCTATATTGTAAAGGAGTCTAATCCTGACGATTTAAGAATTAAAGATTACGCATCCGGAATTGACCGTCTTTACGAGTCGGAGCGTGTTAAGAAAGAGCTCATGGACTACGAGCATGACCTTTGGTCATATTAGATCAGATCCGGGTTCATTTTTGTCTTCGGCAAAATAGCTAAGGAGGGATTCAGTCTGTTTTGTGTTCAAGACCGACCTGAGTTCCTCCTTTGTTGCCTCACGGATTTTCTTTACTGATTTAAAGTGCAAAAGGAGCTTGTCAGCGGTCGTTTTTCCGATGCCGGGAATGTTGTTCAGTTCGGTTACTAACGTTCCCTTATCACGCTTCAATCTGTGAAAGGTGATCCCAAAGCGGTGAGCTTCATCCCGAAGTTGCTGAATGATTCTAAGCGTTTCAGACTTTTTGTCGAGATACAGCGGATATTGGTCTCCGGGATAGAACAACTCTTCTAGCCTTTTGGCGATTCCAATCACCGTTAATTGTTTTTCAATACCCAGAAGCTTCAGGCTTTTCATAGCTGCAGACAGCTGTCCTTTTCCTCCATCGATGATCACGAGCTGCGGGAGAGGCGTTTCTTCCTCAAGCATCCTTTTGTAGCGCCTGTACACCGCTTCCTCCATAGTCGCAAAATCATTTGGGCCTTCAACTGTCTTCACATTGAAGTGCCTATAGTCCTTCTTTGATGGCTTAGCATCTTTGAAGACCACTATCGCCGACACCGGATATTTGCCCTGAAAGTTTGAGTTGTCAAAGCACTCGATATGTCTTGGTAGCTGATTCAGGCGCAGATCTTTCATCATCTGGTTCAGTAATCTTTCTGTTCGCACCTCAGGATTCAGCTTTTCATATTGCTCTATTTTGTCGCGTTTGAAAAAGCTGACGTTCTTTTGCGAGAGATCAAGAAGCTTCTTTTTCTCGCCGAGTTTAGGTACAGTGAACTTCAGGGAGGGATCGTCCAGTTCTAATTCGAATGGCACAATAATTTCCTTAGATGTACTATTGAAGCGAGTACGGAATTCAGAGATAGCGATACTCAGCAGATCTTCATCCGTTTCATCAAGTCTTTTCTTAAGCTCAAGAGTCTGCGTTTGGATGACCGTTCCGTTCATCACTTTAAGATAGTTGACAAACGCGAGCTTTTGGTCTGATGCTATGCTGAAGACATCTACATCAGAGATGGAAGAGTTGACGATTGTGGACTTGCTTTGATATTTTTCCAGCAGATCGTACTGGCGTTTAAGCTTATGAGCAAGTTCAAAGTTTAGTTCCATGGATGCAACTTCCAGCTGGGATTTCAGGTTTCTTACTACCTGACCTATCTTTCCATTCAAGATGTCGCGAATGTTATCGATATTTTGATTGTAGTCCTCTTCAGACTGATAGGCCTGGCAAGGTCCCTTACAATTACCGATTTGGTATTCAAGGCAAACCTTAAATTTGCCCGCAGTAATGTTTGGCTGGCTAAGAGGAAGATTACATGTTCTTAACGGGTATATCTCTTTGATCAGATCAAGAATGGTATGCATCATGCTGATCGAAGCATAAGGGCCAAAATATTTGGAGCCATCTTTAATGATCCGCCTAGTCCAGTAGATCCTCGGGAATGGCTCGTTTTTGACGACGATCCAAGGGTAGGTTTTGTCGTCTTTCAGGAGTACATTATATCTTGGCTGATGTTTCTTTATCAGACTGTTTTCAAGTAGCCAGGCATCTATTTCCGTATCAACAATTGTAAAGGTAATGTCAGCTATCTTGCTAACCAATACCCTGGTTTTGGAATTGATGCGATAGTTATCTTTATTGAAGTAAGAGCTCACCCTGTTTTTTAGGTTTTTAGCCTTTCCTATGTAGATCAGTTCGCCTGCTTCATCCCAATACTGATAAACGCCCGGCTTGGACGGTATCTTCTTTAGCGCCTCACGATAATCAAACTTCATTCTATAGCACTTTATGGGGCTGGCTCGGTGATAGGTGCTATAGGTTCGACCGCGGTAGTGGTTGCTGTAGAATCCGTACCCGGTTTAGCGTAAGCGTCGCAATTTAGCGTTATGGTACTTCCCCCTTTTGGAGGCTCGAAATCACCCTTGGTATACTTTAAGATGGGATCTGCGTATACTTTTTTCATGTACAACCCGAAAATTGGCAGCGCGGAATTGGCTCCCTCTCCTTGACTTGTGTTTAAAAAGTGTATTGCGCGGTCTTCAGCTCCTGTCCATACTCCGGTAACTAATTCAGGGGTAATGCCAATAAACCATCCATCAGAATTATCGTTGGTCGTACCTGTCTTGCCGCCTATAGGGTTTGTTAAGTTATACTTATATCTTAAACGCCGTCCGGTACCTCTTTGCACTACCCCTTTCAGCATATCGGTCATTGCGTAAGCTGTCTGGGGATTTAAAGCTATTACAACCTTAGGTTTTCGCTCATACAAAAGGTTACCATTTTTGTCTTCAATTCTGGTTAAGTAAGTAGGTTCCGTCCAAATGCCTTGGTTGGCAAATACTGAATATGAACCCACCATATCGTAAACGGACGCTTCAAAGCTACCCAGGGCAATAGAAGGGTATGCTGGTACATCACTGGTTATTCCCATCTTCTTGATGAGTGTAGAAACCGCGGTGGCACCAACCTGCTTCATGAGAAACGCTGTAACGTAATTCTGAGAGTAGGCCAGGGCCGTCTTCAATGAGATGTAACCAGGTATAGGCTTGTATGCACGAGGTTGCCATCCCTCCACATTGACAGGTTCATTCGGTGCCATGTAGCACGGTGAGTATCCTTGATTTTCGATGGCCACAGCATAGGTGAACGGCTTTGCCGTAGAACCCACCTGGCGAGTTCCTATTTTCACCTGGTCATATTTGAAGTGTTCGAAGTTTATTCCTCCAACCCAGGCGCGGACGAACCCTGTATGGGGTTCCATAGACATCATCGCATTGCGGAGCAGCAGCTTGTAATATTTTATAGAGTCCATTGGGGTCATCGTTTTTTCAACATCCCCGTTCCAGGAAAAAATGGACATTTTAACAGGCGTATTAAAGTTTTTCAGTATGTCATCTTCAGACATTCCTTCGTCTTTCAGTTGGCGGTACCGGTCAGACCGCATCATGCCTATCTTAAGTAATTTTGCCGCTTCTCCAACAAAAGGATTACGCTTCTTCCATACTTGCGTAAACTCAGCCTGCAGCGTCTTCATATATTCCCTCTGGGCCTGTTCAGCGTACTTTTGCATCTGCGCATTGATAGTGGTGTATATTTTTAATCCATCACGATCCAGATCATACGGTGTACCGTCAGCTTTGACGATCTCCTGATCTTCGAAGATCTTTTGTATTTCTTTTTTGAGGACTGCTCTGAAATACGCTGCATATCCATCAAAGTGATGAGTTGCCTTGAAAGATAAAACTAAGGGTTTCTGCTTCAATTCTTCTGTTTCCGGATCTGACAGGTAGCCTGCCTTTCCCATATTTTCAAGAACCGTGTTTCTCCTGGCGAGAGAACGGTCTGGATTACGAACAGGATTGTACCACGACGGGCCCTTTAGCATGCCGATAAGTACTGCAGCCTGTTCAGGGCTTAGCTTGTCGGGAGTAGTGTTGAAATAAGTCTGAGCTGCGGATTTAATGCCGAAACTGTTGTAGGATCCAAAGTCAACAGTATTTAAATACATAGTGATGATCTCTTCCTTAGTATAGTTCCGTTCGAGCTTCAGAGCGATGATCCACTCCTTGAATTTTACAATTACTATGCTGAAAAATCCATTTACACCCTCCCTTGGAAAGAGGTTTTTGGCCAGCTGCTGGGTGATGGTACTTGCACCTTGTTTGTTTCCAATCAGGTTATAAAACACAATGGTGAAGATACGTTTAAAGTCTATTCCGGAATGGCTATAAAAGCGGATATCCTCTGTCGCAATAAGTGCATTGATGACATTCGGCGATATCTCATCATAGCGGACGTTTGATCTGTTTTGAACAAAGTAAGATCCAAGGACCACTCCATCATCGGAAATAACATCTGAAGAAAGGTTGCTCTTCGGGTTTTCAAGATCTCTGAATGATGGTAGCTTACCAAAAAGCCCGAGACCGATGCTAAATATCAGGATGATTCCGAAGGCGATAACTCCGATGACGATCTTCCAGAATGTTATGGTGTATTTAGTGATCTCCTGCTTTGTAAGTGAAGTCTTTTTTTGTGGCATATGATTACTTAATGTTCTTAGTAGTATGTTCTATGTGCGCTTGAATTTGTTCACGTGTATTCAATTGCTCGAGTCCCTCTTGAGAAATAACGAAAGTGTTATACCTTTCAGCAGGTATCTTCATTATATCTTTAATCATAGGAAGAATACGGGCTTCATATGATACTGCTTCTTCCTTATCTTGAAAGGGACCTACAAATATCAGTTGATTTTCTTTATTCACCACTTTTAATTGATGTTTTATTGTAAGGCCCGGGTACATGGAACGGTTGAATTGACCTATCCCAAAGCGCGATGGGCTTAGATTTGTTGTTGCGCTGAGGATGTTTACCACGAAATAATGGGGTATCGGTGCCTTCACGGCTGGAGTCGTGTTTGAAGCCGTTGGAGCTCGTTGAGTGGGCTCTTGCTTGTTGTCGGTTTTTGGTATTGAAGCGATTTTCCTGACCTCAGGAGTCGTATCCCACATGGAAAGCTCTGCGATGTTGTGGGCTGGCACGACAATTTCGTTATTAACCAATGCGACTGACCTTTGTGCAAAGGATTCTTTGTTTTGTCTTATGTATTCGAGATGCTGTCGAACGAGTGGTGTTACAAGTGAATCCTGGGCATATTTAAAGGCAAATGACTGAAGAGAGTCTTCAAATGCCCGGGGACTTTGGGTATATCCCATGGAGATGGTGTAGAGATAGTCAAGCTGTGGGGAGAAGCTCCCTGATCGCTCATCTTCCCTGACAGCTTCAACCTGCTTAATAACCTCTTCGTACTGTTTGTTAGCGAAAAGGTTGTGAATATTCGTGTAGGTTGCATTCGGTGCGTCAAGCGCGCCGTCTTGAATTCCTGAGGCTGCATGTTGAACTATGCTGGCAATTTCTGATTCAGGGTACCTTGTAAGAATAATGTTTTCGTATCGTTTGGCCAAAAGGGGGTCAGTTTGGCGTTTCATTAAGTACAAGCGATAGTAAGCCGGCAATGCGTAGCTAGTTTCTATAAAGCGACCTGCCACCCTTTCAAAGGTAGCTGAAGCTTGATGTTCATCCTGTAGCTTATTTAGATAAAACACCCCGATCTCGTATAGGGATGCTGCGATACGTTCATTTGATGCTTTAATTGCATCTGAACCGATTGGAAGGTTATTCATGTAGTCTTCGAACCTCCGTTCAGTTCCTGCAGAGAGTTCGGTGACCTTATTTTTTTGCGGTGAGGGTGTGCCCGATGGCATTGGTTCTGTTGTTGAAACTCCGAATGCTTGATATCGCCAGTCGTCCTTTAAGATTCTGCTTCCCCATTTTTCCCCGAAGTCGAGTGCCCCCTGTTTTAGCGCTCTTGGATTGTTGAAGTAGAAGAAATCGGCCCGGCCCGGCTCTGCGTCTCTTTCCAGCAATATACTCGAAGTCAGATGTTCCGCTTCCTCATTACTTCTCTTCCGGATTAGTTCTGTAACTTCCTGCTGCCGCTCATCTTCGGGCAACTCCGCGATGCTCTGGAGGGTTTCTTCAAAATTTACCTTTTCGAAGATATCCGCAAGATGGTTGAGACCTTCCGCCTTTTTGCGGATATCTGCATACCGGGAATGGGAGGGAGGAAGAGAAGCCAGACTGCTATCATAATACGATAGCGTGCGTTTATAAAGTCCACTTTCGAAATAGATATCGGCCAAGGAGTTATAAGCGAGGCCTTTCTGATTGCTATTTGCAGAGCTTGCCTTAACCGAGCTTTTATAACTTATTAAGGCATCGGTCATCTCGTTCCTCTGCTCCTGAACTCTTCCCATCATGTAAAAGATGCGGTCTTTATAATCTATATACAGGTCATTATTCAAGAAAGTTCGTAATAGCATAATCTCATCGACTTCTTTACCATGTAATTCATTATATATGCTTGACTGTTTGATGTCCGCATGGAAGGCTAGGTCTGAAGGTGCAATACTTTTTTTGAGCTTCCTATAATTTTTTAGGGCAAGATCTTTCTTATTGTTTTTTTCCTGCAGCTGAGCGAGTAGAAATGTCCATCGCTGTCTGCTCCACTTTGCAGGTCTGGCAGACAGGGCCTGGCTAAGGGCCTGTTCGGCGTCCTCAAATTTGTTTTGCCCAATTAGAAGCTGAGTTTTTAATGCAAACAGATCGGCATGAGTGTTTTTAGATGCTTCTGTATACTTTAAGGCACTGTCCAGCATTGCAGTCGCTCCACTAACGTTGTTCAATGATAGTAGGGCATGAGCTTTATTGATTCTCGAAAGCTGGGCTAGTTCAGGTGCCTTTGGATAGTTAGAATACACATAGCTGTAAAATTCCGCAGCATCAAAAAAGTTGCCTTTCAATAAGTTTGCTTCCGCGATCAGAAAGTATGCGTCGTCCAAAAAATCGCTCTGTGCTTTGTTGTTGATAATTGTATTGGCCTTTAGAATGACAGAATCAAGAAGGCGCGTGTCTGTATCGTTCTTTAGTTTTTTGAAAACGGGTAACAGTTCACTATACTCATCAGGGACAAATACTTCTTCTGTCTTTAGATAATCGTCTAACAGCCTCTCTGCATTATACATAATGTTAAATCGGGCTGTTACATTTTGAAAAGTCGCATTTTGGCTGGAAGCGCAGCCTGTCGCCAGCAGGATCAGACACCAGAGGAAATAGGAAAACGGTAGGGAACGGCGATTATCCACTTTGGAGATATCATTTTGCGTAAAGGGCAATTTTACAATATTTTATCCATAATAAGATTGTGGTGAGACAAGAAAAACAAAAAGAGATTACTACGATAATAGGAAAATGATTTACTAATTTTGGTCCCTGTCGACAAACCTAAAAGATCAAAGTTGAAATCATCTGACGAAAAAGAAGAAAAAAATAAAGGTAAAAGAGCCTTGAACAGCTATGCGTACTACTCAGGCATGGGGTTTCAAATGATTGCGGTCATCGGAATATTTGCGTTCATCGGCTATCAGATTGATGCGGGGCGGGACAGTGATACGCCAATATTTACAGCATTCTTGAGTCTTGCCGGAGTATGTGCTTCTATGTATTTGGTCATACGATCAGTAAACAAAAACAAAAATTGAGTATTAAAAATTTTCTATTTCAGTTCTCCGGAATTCTGATCACAGTATCAGTTCTCGCATTAGCATTAGACGCGTATTATGCTCTTTTGGTTCCTCAGTTCTGGTTGATTTTTGGCTTCCTCGCCGGTCTTACAGTAGTGGCTTATGCGGCTTCATATGCCGGAATCAAATCGGGAGGTGAATTGTCTGTTTATGTCCTCCTAGCAGCTATCTTTATCAAACTGATTGTCAGTTTATTATTTGTTGTTTTTTACCTCCAAAAATATCGGGTAAACGGCACATTTTTCGCCCTTGAGTTTTTTTCTCTATATTTCTTATTTACTGCCTTTGAAGTTAAATCATTGTTACTTAACTTGCGCCCACCAAAATAAATAGTAAAATCTCCAATTAGATGATCTCTACGCGTATTTTGAGTTCAGGAAAAGTTCGACTCTTTGCAGTTTGCGCTTTTTTTTTCACTCTATTCAGTATTAGTCCCTCTTTAGTAGCTCAGCATCACACCAGTGACACTGCAGCAAGTTCTACCGTCAAAAGCGATAGCCAAATACCCGGTGTTGAACATGTAGAAAACAGTCATGGGGAAGAAAAGTTTGACCCTACCGCAGCCATTATGGAGCACATTGCTGACTCTCATTATTGGCACTTATGGGGACACACCTCACTGCCATTGCCAGTTATCATTATTACCGATAAAGGCGTGGAAACTTTTTCATCTTCAAAGTTTCACCATGGAGAGGATGCTTACCAGGGAGCTCATTACACCTACAAGCTTATCGAAGATAAGTTATTTGTTGTAGACACGCAAGGGAATGTTGACAAAGAAGCTTCGTCGAGGATCTACGATTTCTCAATAACAAAAAACGTTGCATCTCTTTGGATCGCAGTTATCATACTTATTTTGATCTTCACGTCTGTATCGTCTTCTTATAAGAAGAGACAGGGTAAGGCACCAAAGGGGTTGCAGTCAGTTATTGAGCCTTTCATTATGTTTGTAAGGGACGATATCGCTATCCCAAACATTGGCTATAAATACGCTAAATTCATGCCTCTGTTATTGACAATGTTCTTCTTTATCTGGATCAACAATCTATTAGGATTGATTCCGATATTTCCGGGAGGAGCAAACGTTACAGGAAATATATTCCTGACATTTGTACTTTCATTTATTGTGCTGCTGGTTGTAAATTTAAACGGTAACAAGTATTACTGGAAGCATATTTTGTTACCTGATGTGCCATGGTGGTTGTATCCGATTATGATCCCTGTTGAGCTTATTGGTGTTATCTCGAAGCCGTTCGCATTGATGATTCGTCTTTATGCTAACATATCAGCTGGTCACATTATCATCCTGAGCCTAATATCTCTTATTTTTATTTTCAAATCCCTGGCTATAGCGCCGGTATCCGTTGCATTTGTGTTGTTCATGAATGTGCTCGAGCTTCTGGTAGCGTTTTTACAGGCCTTTATTTTTACAATGCTAACTGCTCTGTTCATTGGAACAGCTGTTGATGAGCATCATCATTAATTAGAAACTTTTTTTAAATTTTAATAAATACAACTATGGTAGGTTCAATTGCTGCATTAGGTGCAGGTTTAGCAGTAATCGGTGCAGGTATCGGTATTGGTCAGGTTGGTGGTAAAGCAATGGAAGGTATTGCTCGTCAGCCGGAAGCTGCTTCTAAAATTCAGACTGCTATGATCATCGCTGCAGCGCTTGTTGAAGGTGTTGCTTTGTTTGGTGTGGTAGTAGCTTTATTGGGTAACAATCCTCAATAAGCAAGGGACTTCGGTCTAAGGACCGGAGATTAACGATTGGTTATTTCCGGTCCTTGTATTTTGCAATCAAAAAAAATTGATAGAAAATGGGAGAATTATTTGAGGGTATACTTAATCACCACCTCGGCTTTGTAGTTTGGGCATCTGTAGCGTTCCTGCTGCTGCTTATTATATTAAAAAAACTAGCGTGGAAACCGATCCTTGGAATGATTTCAGAACGCGAGCGCTTCATTGAGAACGCACTTGCATCTGCTGAAAAGGCAAAGGAAGAGATGGCCCGCCTTACCAATGAAAACGAAAGTTTATTAAAAGAAGCACGCGCAGAGCGTGATTTGATTTTAAAAGAAGCGAAAGAATTAAAAGATAAGATTGTTGCTGAAGCTCGTACCAGCGCCCAGACTGAAGGTGCGAAGATGATAGAAAAGGCAAAGCAGGAAATCGATAGCCAGAAGGTTGCCGCTCTTAATGAAGTGAAGAACCAGGTCGCTACGCTTTCTATAGAAATCGCTGAGAAGATCCTTCGCAACCAGTTTGAAGACCGGAACAAGCAACAAGCATTGGTTTCTGATCTATTAAAAGAAGTAAAGTTAAATTAATTAGCTTTTCAAATCCATAACATAAGATGTCTGAAATACAAGTAGCATCAAGGTACGCAAATTCATTACTTGACCTGGCCAAAGAGAGAAACTCACTTGAAGCCATAAAGTCTGATCTCGATTCTTTCTTAGCTGTTTTAAAGGCGACACCTGAATTAAGGGCTGTCTTGAAGAACCCAATTATTAGTCCTGATAAAAAATTCTCGATTATTAAGGAGGTATTCGGTCCGTCCGTTCAGGAGATTGTTATCAGCTTTTTCAAAATAGTGATCAGCAAAGGGCGTGCGGAAGTCCTGTATGAGACAGCAAAAGAGTTTGTAAACGGATACAATAAGATCAACGGAGTTATAAAAGCTTCGGTTGTTTCAGCTGTACAGCTGACAGAGGAAAACAAGGCTGAAGTTAAACGGGTAGTAGAGCAAGCAACGCAAAAGAAGGTTGTGCTTGAAACACGAATAGAACCTGATCTGATTGGCGGGTTTGTGTTGAAAGTTGGCGATAAGCAGTTTGATGCAAGTATCTCCAGCAGTTTAAGCAAGTTGAAGAAAGAGTTTACTCAGAAGGTAGTCTAGATCCGATTGCAGACAAGTATTTACAGGCATTATAATAAACAGAGTTAAAAACAAAATATTAATATAAAACTATGGTAGAGGTAAGACCAGATGAAGTTTCGGCAATATTGCGTCAGCAATTGTCAGGCTTTAAATCAGAGGCTGAACTTGAAGAAGTAGGTACCGTATTGCAGGTGGGCGATGGTATTGCCCGGGTTTACGGACTAACCAAAGTTCAATCAGGAGAACTGGTTGAATTTGACAATGGATTACAGGGCGTTGTTTTGAACCTTGAGGAAGACAACGTCGGTGTTGTATTGCTTGGTTCTTACGATGAGATAAAAGAAGGCGACACCATGAAGCGAACAAGAAGAATCGCTTCAATCCAGGTGGGAGATGGTATGCTTGGCCGTGTGGTTAATACATTGGGTCAGCCTATTGATGGTAAGGGACCTATCACAGGAAAAACATATGAAATGCCTATCGAGCGTAAGGCTCCAGGTGTTATCTATCGTCAGCCTGTAACTGAGCCGCTTCAGACTGGTATTAAAGCGATCGACGCGATGATTCCTATTGGTCGTGGTCAGCGTGAGTTGGTTATCGGTGACCGTCAGACTGGTAAGACAGCAGTATGTATCGATACTATCATCAACCAAAAAGAATTTTACGAAGAAGGAAAGCCTGTATATTGTATTTACGTTGCTATTGGTCAGAAGAATTCAACCGTTGCGAACATCGTTCGTACCCTTGAAGAAAACGGTGCTATGGCTTACTCAATCGTTGTTGCCGCCTCTGCTGCAGATCCTGCTCCAATGCAGTTCTTCGCGCCATTTGCTGGTGCTGCAATCGGTGAGTTTTTCCGTGATACAGGACGTCCGGCATTGATCATTTATGATGACTTGTCAAAACAAGCAGTAGCATACCGCGAGGTGTCTTTGTTGCTTCGTCGTCCACCCGGCCGTGAGGCATATCCAGGTGATGTATTTTATCTGCACAGCCGTTTATTAGAGCGTGCTGCTAAGATCAACTCATCTGACGCAATTGCGAGAGATATGAATGATCTTCCAGACTCTATTAAAGATATCGTAAAAGGTGGTGGTTCTTTAACTGCTCTTCCAATTATTGAAACTCAGGCAGGAGACGTATCAGCATATATTCCTACAAACGTTATTTCGATTACTGACGGTCAGATCTTCCTTGAGTCTAACTTGTTCAACGCGGGTGTGAGACCAGCGATCAACGTGGGTATTTCAGTATCTCGTGTTGGAGGTAATGCACAGATCAAATCAATGAAGAAGGTTGCCGGTACATTGAAACTTGATCAGGCTCAGTATCGTGAACTTGAGGCATTCTCTAAGTTTGGTTCTGATCTTGACGCTGCGACTAAAGCGGTACTTGACAAAGGTGCCAGAAACGTTGAAATCTTGAAACAAGGCCAGTTCTCTCCTGTATCTGTGGAGAAGCAGGTGGCAATCATCTACGCCGGATCTAAAGGTCTTCTGCGTCAGGTACCCGTAAACAAGGTGAAACAGTTCGAAGCGGAATATACTCAGCAACTGGAAGTAAGACACCCTGAGGTGTTGAAAAGCTTGAAGGCTGGTAAGTTTGATGATTCTATTACCGGAGTTCTTGAGACTGTAGCAAAAGAACTTGCTGCGAACTACTAGTTCGTGCTTTTAAGTTCAGAATTACCTTTTGTACTTCTGGACTTAAAGTTTAAATTTTAAAAAATGGCTAATTTAAAAGAAGTAAGAAATAGGATTGCGTCTGTAAGTTCAACTCAGCAGATTACAAAAGCCATGAAAATGGTCTCTGCTGCAAAGCTTAAACGGGCTACGAATGCAATTGTTCAGATGCGTCCTTATGCAACTAAGTTGAAGGACATCCTGAGTAATTTATCTGCAAGCCTTGAGAACTCAAATTCTCCATTCATACAGGAGCGTGAACCTGTTCGCGTGTTAATTGTTGTAGTTTCTTCAAACAGAGGCCTGGCGGGAGCGTTTAATGCAAATGCCATCAAAACTGCCAACGTTCTGATCGCCGAGAAGTATGCTGAGCAGTTTCGAAATGGTAATGTAAGCATCTTAGCTATTGGAAAGAAGGGACAGGATTTCTACGAGCGCCGTAAATACAAGACGATTGGAAATCACTCTGAATTGTTTGCCGATTTATCATTTGCGAATGTTTCTACTGTAACGCAGTCTATTATGGACGGCTTTGTTAACGGAGATTATGACCGCGTTGAAGTCGTTTACAATCAGTTCAAAAATGCAGCCATGCAAATTCTGACAGCAGAGCAGCTACTGCCATTGCCGAAGCCGGCTCCGTCTGTTGAAAAGGGACCTGTGGGATCTAAAGTTGATTACATCCTGGAACCTGTTCAGGAAGAAATTGTGAGTAGTTTGATTCCAAAATCGATCAAGATACAACTGTATAAGGCAGTGTTAGATTCTCATGCTTCTGAGCATGGAGCACGTATGACTGCAATGGATAAAGCGACCGATAACGCAGGTGAGCTTCTAAGATCCTTGAAGTTATCGTATAATCAGGCACGTCAGGCTGCTATTACAACCGAGCTTACAGAAATTGTAAGTGGTGCTGCAGCTCTTTCAAACGGTTAGTACGGAGCATACCATAATAGAATAAAAGTCCTGGCGTTATGCGTCAGGACTTTTCTCATGAAGAGACTATTTACGAATTTCAATCACCTCCACCCCTGTACATTTCGGGCACACAAGATTGCCATTAAGTGTGATCGACTGAACATCAAGTATTTTGCAGCAACCGCTTTTAACAAGCCTTGAACGAATGTCTATCTCGTCTGAGAGGTAGTTCTTATATTTAAGAGTGAACGTTTCTGTTCCTGAAGATAATATGGTCACATACCTGTTGTTTAGTTCAGTGCTGTCTATTTTAAGTGCAATGTTGGTGTTATAGGCAGTGCTGGTGATATTCAAATCTGTGAGTTTGAATGATGTATTTCTGTTAAGCAAATTTACATTGCTAACCTTATCCATAAGCTTTATTTTGAGAGTAACCACTGGCGCAATGCAATCGGCTGCTTCACATAAGGTTTCGTCAGTCCTACAGCCAGATAATATCAAGCCCAACATCAGAAATAGAAGTGATTTTTTCTTTATCATAGATTGAACCAAAAAACTGCTAATGCTCATTTGACAGGACTGTTAGTATTTCTATACGTAGATTTACGCTTGAATGCGACAGTCAGCAGATCAAATATTATACAGATAAACTTAATTTTAATGTCGTTGTTAACACAAAAATCGAATATATGGAATTTAGAAAACTAGGAGAATCAGATCTGGAGGTTTCAGTAATTACGTTTGGCGCATGGGCTGCTGGAGGCTGGATGTGGGGTGGAACGGAAAGAAGCGAATCGGTGAGGGCTATTCGTACTTCTCATGATGAAGGAGTAACATCAATAGATACAGCGCCGATATATGGTCAGGGATTCAGTGAGGAGATTGTAGGAGAAGCTATTAAAGATATTCCCAGAGATAAGGTACAAGTACTGACAAAGTACGGGATGAGGTGGGATCTGAAAAAAGGTGATTTCGGATTTAAGTCCGAAAACAATCAGGGTGAAGAAATAGATGTATATAAATACGCTGGCAAAGAAAGTATTATCAAGGAATGTGAAGATAGTCTCCGGCGGTTAGGAACTGATTATATAGATTTATATCAAATACACTGGCCCGACGCCACTACTCCGATTAGCGAGAGTATGGAAGCTGTTCAGCGTTTAATTGAACAAGGAAAAGTTCGTTATGCAGGTGTTTGTAACTACGACGAAGTGCAAATGGCGGAAGCAATGAAAACACTAGACCTTGTATCAAATCAAGTTCCGTACAGTATGGTAAACAGAGGTATAGAAGAGGTTGTTATTCCTTTTGCTCTTGCAAATCAAAGGTCTATCATCGCTTATAGCCCGCTTGAACGAGGGCTGTTGACCGGGAAGATTAAACCAGGACATTCTTTTGCAGCCGGGGATCATCGTGCCGGGCTGAAATACTATCAGGCAGGCAATATTGTAGCCGTAAATGCTTTTCTCGAAAGTATAAAACCTATTGCTGACGATAAAGGTGTGAGCTTAGGGCAGCTGGTACTCAGATGGACGGTGGACAAACCAGGTATTACAATTGCTCTTGCCGGAGCCAGAAATGCTGAGCAAGCAGTTCAAAACGCAAGGGCGGTCAATGTCAAACTTTCTGTTGATGAAATGGCGTTCATAAATGCAAGGCTTGACGAACTCGAGCTGGTTTGACCCTTTTGTAGAAAGCATTAGATTTATTTTATCTAAGTTTGTAACTTAGCGCAGCATTATAAAAGAATGGAAAATACAGACAGAACTACCCGTAATCTAGGCGAACAAAACGACAACGCGAATAATCCGGCTCATTACCAGTTGCTAACCATAGGCATTATCATTACCTTAATAGGTGTACTTCTGCGCTTTTTTGGCGATTGGGCGCTAATAGATGCTGTTTCCAATTTAATCCTGGTTGTAGGAGTTGGTGTATGCTTAAGAGCAGTTTACAAAGTGCTTCAGTAAAAAATAGCATTTATTATTCCATGTTTATGGAATAATAAAACGAATGGCATCATTTAATCGTTAATGATTTTATGATGAAGCGATTAGTGATATTGATGGGCTTACTTGCCCCGTTTCTTGCTAGCTCTCAAACTAAGCTGAAACCAAAAGTTATAGAAATCAAGAAGCTTGTAATCGACAAGCGAGACTCATATGAACTTTCCTCAAGGGACTCAAGTGTATCTATTTTTATAGATACACTTGTTATGCGTCCTGACGCCAAGATCAAATTCTTAAACAAAAAGGATGTGACGATGTTTGTACGCCATGCCGTTATTGAGAAAGGAGCATGGATTGGAGGAAGTGACGGGAAAAACAACGGGACTAATATCAAACTCGATATAAACTTTTACAGTCTTAAGAACCTCACTATCAATGTTGCCGGACAAGATGCGAAGTCTGCCAACCGGAAGTTCGACAACGGGAATGGAGGAAACGTAGTTATAAACTATTTATCATCAGGTGTTATACCTCAAATCCAGACTTCCAAGCAGTCCGCCTATATTGAAATAGACAATCGCGGCGGTGGATATCATACCAATCCGCAATACGATCTCGCCGTCATATTCGGACAGATCAGATCCGGATCTCCCGGAAGACCCTTAGGGCAGTTGTCAAACGGAAGAGTATACTCCGGAGGCTACGGATCAGATGGAAAAACTAACGTTCAAGCTGTAACAAGTTTAAGCCAGTAAATTATTTCGGCTTGTACCGAGAATCAGTTAAGATCTGTTGGTAATTGGTGTTTTTCATAAGTGCCGGCAGATCTACATTTTGATTTCTGTCCATATATTCTCTTACGATTTGCCATCCTGTGAACAATGCAAGTTTAGGGGCAGACTCGTTCCTGTTCCCAAGGCCCGGAGTAAACGGAGCCTCCGTTAGAAACTTCTGAATCTTCATGTAGTCGCTCTCATACAGTAAGTTATTTTCAAGGAAGTAGCCCCAGATATCAGACTCATAATTATCGACCCATTGCTTCTGATCTGATGTATAATTAATAATAAGGGAATCCGGCATTTCAGGGAGTACCGATTGCGTGAAATACATCACCTTGCCATTGTAGATCATCCTATCTAAAAGTGTATTTAAGTTATCCGGTTCCGGAAACATCTCCTCTCTCACAAAGGTCTCAATAAGTCGTGGTGTGATATTTTCAGGAGTAAATCGTCTCGAAATATATTGAGGTATACTTTGCCTCAAAGCAGGATAGAACTTTGAATCAGCACCTAAGAACATATCAAGGCCTATTCCCAAATAGTTTTCGCCCAAAGGAACCTGAACCGAAAAACCTGAATAGAAAGATATAATTCGCGGGATCTGAACGTTAGGGTAGAAGTATTTGATGTGTTTGAAAGCGTCACGAAGCTCATCCTCTTTTCCACCAAGGTCTTTGAACGTACGGTTGACCTCACTTTTTAATGCATTAAAATCTTCGTTTTCAAGTATTAAACGCATGTTGGTGTAATATGCCGTATCTGATGTGCTTCCGGCACTGAGCATTCCTTCAATATAATCCCTGTAGAACGACGAATATTTCTTTTCTAAAACAGGTAAACCGATAGCAATGTTCTCGGGATGTAATGCCTCAAGGTCTTGATCAAACCGTTCGATGCGGATGTCCACATCTATGTGGCTCACGTCAACTGCTTTTTTATCCCGACAGCCGGTGAGAATTATCGCAGTAAAAAAAAACAAGTAGATTTGGACAATGCTTTTGCAGGACATAATTTAATTGAGAAAAACGAAAATATGAAAAATCTTTTTTTTGCACTTGTATGCTTCTTACTACCCTTTGTTTCTTCGGCTCAGATTGCGGGGGATAATACACAGCTTGGGTTTACAGTATCGCCGAATCTGGGATGGGTAACAGGTGAAGGATCTCCCGGTGACGGTACCAGCGTAGGAATAGCATACGGTGTATTGGCCGATTTTGCATTTAGTTCAAATTACTACTTTGCGTCGGGTTTCACCATAACATCTGTCGACAGCAGGGCTGTTACTGATATAAACTCAATTAACTACAAAGTAAGATACATAGAGGTTCCGCTTACGCTAAAGCTCAAGAGCGAACCGACAAATATGGGACGTTATTATGGACAATTCGGATTAGGTACAGGTTTCAAGATAGGTGCAAAGGGAGACATTAGTGAAGGGCCAGGCACACCCAAGAGAAACGATGTTGATATATCATCGAATGTTAATTTCTTTCGCCTTAGTATGATTGCAGGCGCAGGTGTAGAATGGGAAGTAAACGGAAACTTAAATGTCATAACCGGTGTTACATACAACAACGGTTTCACCACGATGAATAAGCAAGGCGATAAACTAAAGAACTCTTATTTTGCGCTAACGCTTGGTGTCTTTTTCTAGAAGCCGCATACTTAACACGTTTAAAACTCTTTCGCATGAAGATAGCTCTTGCACAGTTAAATTACCATATAGGCAACTTCGAAGCAAATACAACAAAGATCATTGAGTCAATCAACAAAGCCAAATCAGAAGGAGCCGACTTAATTGCTTTTGCAGAATTAGCTGTTTGTGGATATCCGCCACGTGATTTTCTTGAATTTTCAGAATTTATCGATCTCTGTGAAGAGTCGGTCAACAAGATTGCTGAAGCGTGTACCGGTATTGTATGTGTGCTCGGAGCACCAACGCGTAACGATCACATTGAAGGAAAGGACCTCTTCAACTCAGCCTATGTAATGGAAGATGGGAAAGTGGTTTCCAAAGTAAACAAAGCCCTTTTGCCAAACTACGACGTATTTGATGAGTATCGCTATTTTGAACCCGGACGCGTCTTCCAATGTATCGAAGTTAGGGGAGTCCGCATAGCCCTCACCATTTGCGAGGACTTATGGAATATGAAGGATAATCCGCTCTATTTAATGTCGCCGATGGACGAGCTCATTAAGGAAAAACCTTCGCTGATGCTCAATATTGCGGCCTCGCCATTTTCATACGTTCATGATGATGACCGGGTTATAGTGCTCAGCGAAAACTGCAAAAAGTATGAGCTTCCGTTGCTATATGTTAATCAGGTAGGGGCACAGACAGAAATAATCTTCGACGGAGGATCTTTCGCATTTAATAAGCAAGGGGAACTGCTTCATCATATGAAGTATTTCGAAGAGGACTTTAAGATATTTGAGTTCAACGATGGGGAAATACAGGGGCTGCAACCCGTCTCCTACGTTCCTCTGTCTGACATAGAACAAATTCACCGGGGGTTACTCCTCGGCATCAAAGACTACTTTACGAAATCGGGCTTTAGTAAGGCAGTTCTTGGCCTTTCGGGAGGTATAGATTCAGCCGTAGTATGCGCATTGGCAGCTGAAGCCCTCGGCCCTGAGAATGTGATGGCAATACTGATGCCGTCGAAGTACTCAACAGACCATTCGGTTAATGATGCTATGGACCTGGTCAACAATCTAGGATGCCAGCATTATACCATCGCAATTAAGGACGCGACGGATGCCTTTGAAAGCATGCTCGAACCTGCATTTAAGGGACTGCCTTTTAATGCAACTGAAGAGAATATTCAAGCCAGAAGTCGTGCAATTGTAGTAATGGCCTTCTCCAACAAGTTCGGTTATATATTACTTAATACCTCTAATAAAAGTGAGTGTGCTGTAGGTTACGGAACGCTATATGGCGACATGGCTGGTGCCATCTCCGTGCTGGGAGATGTTTACAAAACTCAGGTTTATAAACTAGCTGAGTACATCAATCGAGATCGTGAGATCATTCCTATAAATAGTATTGTAAAGCCACCGTCAGCGGAGTTGAGACCCGGACAGAAAGATAGCGATTCGCTACCAGACTATGATACACTGGATGCCTTGCTTTACCAGTATATTGAGCTTAAGAAAAGCTCTAAAGAAATCATTGAGCAAGGTTTTGATGGGGACTTAGTTAGAAAAACCCTTAAAATGGTTAATATGGCCGAATTCAAAAGATATCAGACTGCTCCAATACTGAGAGTATCGCCTAAAGCGTTTGGTATGGGAAGGAGAATGCCGCTGGTAGGTAAATATCTTTCTTGATTTGCCATAAATTATAAACAACATATCACAATGAAAATATTAACTGTTCTTTTGATTATGCTGCTTTTTGCGGTGCCGAAATCGGTTCATGAGTTTAAAATTCATTCTATAGAGGGCCAAAAGGTAGATCTGAAAGCCTTTAAAGGTAAAAAGATACTTATTGTTAACACTGCTTCAAAGTGCGGATATACCAAGCAGTATGCAGGACTGGAGGCGCTATCCAAGCAGTACAAAGACAAGTTAGTTGTCATTGGCTTCCCGGCAAACGACTTTAAGCAGGAGCTAAGTTCAACTGAGTTGATAAAGGACTTCTGCGAGGCCAACTATGGTGTCAGCTTCCTTCTAAGCGACATAGTGACTGTTAAGGGAGAAGGGCAGGCTGATCTTTTCAAGTACTTAACCACAGCAGAGAACCCGGATTTCACCGGAGATATTAAGTGGAACTTTGAGAAGTTTCTAATCGACGAGAACGGTAAGCTTATTCATCGCTTCAGATCAAAGGTAGAACCATTGTCTCCAGAATTAACAAAATATCTGTAAGTCAGACATATAAGCGTTTTTTAAATTTATTTTTTGGAAAGTACATATATGATGATATATTTGCAATCCCAAACCGAACTAGGTTAGGAAATGGAGGCTTAGCTCAGCTGGTTCAGAGCATCTGCCTTACAAGCAGAGGGTCACTGGTTCGAACCCAGTAGCCTCCACAAAAGCTCCTCAGATGTAATGTCTGAGGAGCTTTTTTATTTTTACACATTTTCCGGAGTTGCTTTATCCTCAAATAAACCTGTAGGCAAGCCATTACAACTATAAGTCTCCAAATTCCGCTTTATACCTTAATGCAATTTTTTTTGAATGTTAAACTTCCGTAGTAACCTAATGATAATGAGTAGAAGTGTGCAATGTTGTTAAACATTTATCTATTAGTTAAAAATAGTATCACATTTAATGATGACCTGTGTCATATTTTGATAATACCTCTTTGGGTACTATTGTAACTTGAACGTATTTTTATGAACCTAATCAACAGTCATCAGGCGCAGACACATGTTTTGCCCGACTATTTAAACGATGTAGCGTCAGATAAAAAGCAAAATTTCTATCAATCTTCAGATAAGAGATGCAATTTCTTTCATGACTTAGAGGAAGTGCCAGCGCATGCCTTAGACGAAAATGACGGAATTCCTCTGTCTTCAAAGAAAAGCAAATTCGTTTGGTTGGCAATCGTAATGGGGCAAATAATTTCGGGGTTGATTATTTATGCGATTTTGTAAGCGCTTTAATCTTTGGAAATCATATCTCGAAGAAACTTTGACGTTGCCTATATTCAGGACCGATTGACTATTCAAGGCTCCCTACCTAATATGAAAAGTTATTAAAGAAAGACCTCAATGTTACAGTAGACGGATCAACTTTTCTATACGGCTTTATCCTAAAAATAGAAATGGTACTCAATCTGATCTTAGTTAAACGGAAATTCTCCTTTCCCGGAGTCAGGGAAATAAACATCAAATTCTCCAACAACGCAATCTATCTGATGGGAATGTGTTATACCCGTCAGAGTTCAACGTTTGGCCTTGGCGTGAATTATCAGAAAAAGGTACTGATTCAGGGATATTATACCAATCAGCTGGCCGCATAGCGTTTAGACGCCTGGAGAAGCTTCGAAATTAATTTGCATGGGACTATCGTGCTGAAGAACGAGAAGCGAGACCCCATGCTTTGAGTCTGGCTGAATATCCTGCAACGCGTTTACTCGATTTCATATCAGTCTAAAGATTTAAAAAATGAAGAAAATCTTGGTTTTTAAACAAACCTTACTATATTTGCAGTCCCAATCCGAAGCAAGGAATGGAAACGGAGGCTTAGCTCAGCTGGTTCAGAGCATCTGCCTTACAAGCAGAGGGTCACTGGTTCGAACCCAGTAGCCTCCACAGATAAAAAAGCCATTTTTCGATAAGAAGAATGGCTTTTTTGTTTACTAATTGTATTACATTTAATTCATCTATTTTTTGGAAATCTTAGCTATCAAATTGAGTACTTTACCGGTGATGTTATTTCCCCTCCAAATTCATAATCCGAACTTTTCTAAAATCAACCGGCTGCCCTTCACTTTGCAGTGCAATAAATCCTTCTTTCAATAATTTGCCATCAGCTTTAATCGCCGGGTCGAAGTTATTTACGACCCCTCCGCCAATTTGCGGTTTTGAATACTGTAACACAGTGTCCCCATTGATGAGGTGGGTGATCAAAGAATCACCCAGTACAATCAGTTCCGCCGTTACCCATTCATCATTTTTATATGTTTTAGATTTAGATTCTATGCAGTGTCTGCTGTCTACTTTCCCTTCATAAATAACATCTGTACCGGGCGAACACATATTCCCAGTCGGTCTGGGTTTGCCATCGTCCAGACCAGCCAGCAGTTGAAATTCAATTGATATTGGCCAGTCCTGATCTTTAAGCATCGTTTTCGGGTCCTGGGAATGAAACATAATGCCGCTGTTTCTGATAGTATAGGATGGTGCGTCGTTTTTCCAGTCTCCTGTAATTCTATATTCTACCAGCAAACGATAGTGAGAAAAAGGCTTCTTATAATAGAGATGTCCGTATTGGTTGTTAAAAGCACCATATTGATCATATCTAACCTTGATCATGCCATCTTCCACCCTGAAAGTATTGGCGTAATTGTCGCCTGTTTCATGATGGTTGATCTTAACATTCCAGTCATTAATATCTTTTCCATTAAACAGGTCGATCCATCCTGAATCATTTTTCGACTGTCGGGTCGAACAGCCTCCAAAAATAAACAGGACCAAGAGTACGAATGCAATTTTTGAAATCAGAATTGGAACTGTGGTTGATCGCATGGAATTCATTGTTTGAAAGATAGCTTTTTTAGGCTGCCTGGTTTATGTGTCGGATATTTTTTCTCCGTTGGTAGTTCAGTTAAAATAGGTATTTATAATTGGTTTTTCAGGGGGCGAAATAAAAAGGACAAGTTCAGAAAAAACTTGTCCTTTTTATTTCGCATATCAATAATCATCAGCTTCGCTGATAATTAACTCAACCAGTAGGCGCTATAGAATATTGTCATTGTATTCCTGACTGCCCTTCAGCGACTCCAGAGACTGATTATAGTAAATAGCGGAAGTTTCCCATTCAACTCGCTGCACATTGTTAATATCCGCCAGAATCTTTTTACCGGCAAACCATGTTCCTGTATCGATCACGACGGATGTGATACGCCAGTTTTCATCAACTAGAAAATCAGCTACCTCTCCAATTATTCCATCAGTGGCATGCACGTCATAACGCGTAGTGTGCTTGATGCCGTGTAAATGAGGGTCACCTCCTCTTTGTGTGGTATTGTGCAATTCATCCGAGATCCGTTCATCAAGTGGAATTCCGGGAGCGACTACGCCCCCTACCATTCCGCTGGTCATGAAGCCAATGCCTGATTCTTCAGGATATGGCCACGAATAGTGGCTGTAAAGACCCTCTGTCTGCTCAAAAGACAAAGGTTGATTAAGATCAACATCGGGGCTCGATTGTACCTGTTCTTTAGTTAAATTTACAGGAAAAATCTTTTTATCCCAGTTGGGCTGAAGTAATGCAACAGGCGAGATAAGCACTTTGCGCCCGAAGAGCCAATTGCCGGTTTCGACAACCAGATAGCGAACAGTCCATGTTTTGTCATCGAAGCAGAAATCTTTCACATGACCGATCTCACCATCAATGGCACCGATGGAAAATCCAAGTAAGCGGTGAAGGCTATGTAGCATAACTATCCTTTCTAATTTAGTGTAACTAATTATATTACATATGAGTAAATAATTTGTTTGGATAAAATACCTGGTTGGCCCGCATAAATTACAGGGCTATGAAGAAGTCCTGTTAGCCACTCGGGTCACTTACTGACCGGTTCCTTCGTTATGCAACTAACAAGATAAATGTAAGGAGAAGGGAGGTTCTTGTTCATGAGATTTAGATATGCTATTTCAAAAAATGGTAAACGGGACTTCTCCTAGTTGAAACAAAACAGTAATTACATGCACCCAATAAAATTGCTTGTTAATGGCGTGATGAGTCCGACTTAATGAGCTTAAAGTCGGACTTTTCTCTGCCTTTGGTCTGAACGTACTCCTATTTATATAGAGGAACGCGCGAGGAGTTCTAAGCTTCATATCAAGAAGTCTAGCCTCCATATAGAGGCGTTCTAACCTAAGCCCCGGTGTCTTATTCATGCGAAATTTTCCAAAATCCATAAGATTTTGTCGAAAAGGGCGGAAAAATCGAAATAAACATTCAGCCGCTCTATTTTGTTTTTTTAAAGAAACAGCGTTATGGCAAAAGTAGACAAGAAAGGTATGGTACGCGGCACGGCAGGTCCCGTAGTATACCGCGGGTACCGCGGTATGAACATCATTCAGGGGAAGCCCCGCAAGTTCAAGCAGACCAGCGCAAGCATCCGTGCCTCCACGGAGTTCGGTCTTTCCAGTACGGCGGCGGCAGTTATCCGCCAGGCCTTTCAGCCGGCGTATATCCACCGCGACGGACAGGCGGTCAGCCGC